>Ga0256406_1003232_pt1 | contig 20722 bp, 18 predicted proteins | sample RumenRJG_03DNA_FD_185986 | JGI IMG/M metagenome (GOLD analysis project Ga0256406, IMG submission 185986) | Bovine rumen microbial communities from Lethbridge, Alberta, Canada - RJG_03 | ecosystem: Host-associated > Mammals > Digestive system > Stomach > Rumen | place: Canada: Alberta | collected... | reverse complement strand
TGGGTCGTGGTTCGTGGCTCGTGGCTCGTGGTTCGTGGCTCGTGGTTCGTGGCTCGTGGTTCGTGGCTCGTGGTTCGTGGTTCGTAGGGGCCGTCCCAAAGGGCGGCCCGCTGTGATATTTGACCACAGCCCGTTCTGGTATTATGGTGAGCCTTTCTTCGGACTCCGATGCAGCTTCGCCGCGACAGACTCATGATTGTATTACGACCAAGTGTTGTCCGTCATAAATTCCGGTTGTGTACAGGATTCAGGCGGGACGCCTTGACAGGACGTCCCCTACGGTATCGCAGACAGGCGATGAAAAAATGAACGCTGGCCGTAAATGGCAGCTCGCAAAAATATACACCTGTGGTCGTATGAGTAAGGGTCCGTCCTGATAAGGAAGCCCGTGTGTGGGAATCCCGTAAATCGCTTCGTGGCTAGCAATCAGCCGTCAGCCGCGGTCCCATGGACCGCTTTCGTAGGGGCCGTCCCAAAGGGCGGCCCGCTGTGATATTTGACCACAACCCGTTCTGGTATTATGGTAAGCCTTTCAGGTGCTACTATGCGGACGCGATTGGTTTACGAGCCACGAACCACTAACACACATATTGACAAATGTCAATGTGTGCGTTATACTCTAACCATAGATTGATAAACTTCGATATGAAAGGAGGCATCGTGATGGACGAAAGGGAAGCAGTCCGCGTTTTTAAAGCCTTGGGCGATGAAAAACGCCTGCGCATTTTGTCGCTCCTGCGGCAAGGGGAACGGTGTGCCTGTGTACTCTTGGAACACTTGAACTTGTCCCAGCCGACGCTGTCCCATCACATGAAGATTCTTTGCGAGGCCCGGCTGGTCACAGGCCGCAAAGAAGGGAAGTGGGTCTATTATTCCCTCAATACGGCGCAAGCCCCGGTCCTGGAACAGGCCGTACACGACTTATTTCAACTCAGTGCCGTGCCGGCAGAGGACGAAGCCTGCCATTGCCAGTAAGGCAGGTTTCTTTTTTAGCTAATACATTGATAAATGTAAATATATGAATTTTTTAGGAGGTCTTTTATGATGAAACATATGGAAATCTTTGAACAAGCAATGTGCTGCCCGACCGGTCTCTGCGGTCCTTCTATCGACCCGGAACTCTTGCGCGTATCGACCGTTTTGGACACGCTCAAACAGCATGGCATCGACGTCGGCCGCTATAACTTGACCAGTGCGCCTTTGAAATTCGTCCAGACGAAGGCCGTTACGGACTTCCTCCAGCACCACGGCCCGGAAGACCTGCCCCTCATCCTCGTCGACGGCGCCGTCCAGTTTGCCGGCCGCTATCCGACGAATGATGAATTTGCCAGCCTCATCGGCTTCGACCCGGCCATCCTCGAAGCAGCCCAGGCTGCTGGGGAAAGCTGCTGCTGCGGCGATAGCGCCGAAGAAACGGCTTCCTGCTGCTGCAGCGATGCACCGGCTGAAAGTGAAGCTTCTTCCTGTTGTTGTGGCGATGCACCGGCAGAACCGGAAAGCTCGTCGTGCTGCTGCGGAGGTGACTGCAAGTGATCCTCTATGATCCCTTTCGCGTCGTCCAGACGAAATACCTCTTCCTGACCGGCAAGGGCGGCGTCGGCAAGACGTCTGTCGCCTGTGCTACGGCTGTCGCTCTGGCCGATGCCGGGAAGAAGGTCCTGCTCATCAGTACCGACCCGGCGTCGAACCTGCAAGACGTCTTTTCTATGGAACTGACTAACAAGGCTACGGCCATTGACGCCGTGCCTAATCTGGCTGTGGCCAATCTGGATCCGGTCCAGGCCGCTGCCGAATATAGGGAAAGCGTCATCGGCCCTTATCGCGGCCTTTTGCCGGAAGCAGCCCTGCGCAACATGGAAGAACAGCTGTCCGGCTCTTGTACTGTAGAAATCGCCGCCTTCAATGAGTTCACCAATTTCCTCACCGACGAAACCGTCGCCCGCGATTACGACCACATCCTTTTCGATACGGCGCCGACAGGCCACACCCTGCGCATGCTGCAGCTGCCGTCGGCGTGGAGCCAGTTCATCCAGAAGAGCAAACACGGCGCGTCCTGCCTGGGCCAGCTGTCGGGGCTGGAATCGCGGAAAGAACTGTACAAGCAGGCCGTCCAGACCCTGGCCGACGGGGCTCAGACGACGATGCTCCTCGTCGCCCGTCCCGATAGCCTGCCCCTGAAAGAAGCGGCGCGGGCGTCGAAGGAACTGGCCGCCCTGGGCATTGCCAACCAGCAGCTCATCATCAACGGCCTCCTGCCTTCCTACGATGACGATGCGACCAAGACCTTATATGAAAAGCAGCAGGCTGCCTTGCAGGCCATGCCTGGGGCTATTTCCGATTTACCGCGTTTCCAGATTCCCTTGCGGACGTACAATATCACCGGCTTGGACCACGTCCGGGCCCTGCTCAAAGGGGAAGTGAAGGAAGCGGCGACGGAACTGACGCTGGAATGGGTCCAGCCCCTGCAGGCCGTCATCGACGATTTGGAAAGCAGCCATCGCAAGGTCATCTTCACCATGGGCAAAGGCGGCGTCGGTAAGACGACTGTCGCCGCAGCCATCGCCTTGGGCCTGGCCCGCCGCGGCCATCGCGTCCACTTGACGACGACCGACCCGGCCGCCCATTTGCAGTATATCGTCAGCCAGACGGACAACCTGACCTTGAGCCATATCGACGAAGGGGAAGAGCTGAGAAAATACCAGGATGAAGTCCTGAACCAGGCCAAAGCCAACGGCCTGGGCCCGTCGGACTTGGCCTATATCGAAGAAGACCTGCGTTCGCCGTGCACCCAAGAAATTGCCGTCTTCCACGCCTTTGCCGATATCGTCGAAGCCGCCGACGACCAGATCGTCGTCATCGACACGGCGCCGACAGGCCATACGCTGCTGCTCCTGGAATCGACGGAAAGCTACGATAAGGAAATCCGCCGGACCCATGGCTCGACGCCGCCGTCGGTACAGCACTTGCTGCCGCGTCTGAAAGGGAAGGAAACGGAAGTCGTCATCGTCACCTTGCCCGAAGCGACGCCGGTATATGAAGCCCTGCGCCTGGAAGCGGACCTGAAGCGGACCCAGCTCCGTTCCAAGTGGTGGGTCATCAACAAATCCTTCTATCAGGCCCGGACGACGAGTCCCCTGCTAAAAGCCAAAGCCTCCCACGAAATCCCCTGGATCAACAAAGTCGACGAACACACCCAGGGCCACACGGCCCTCATCGCCTGGCGCCCAGACGAAGTCCGCGGCGACGTCCTAGGGACGTTGTAGTTTTCGGAATTCTCATCACGTGGTCGCCCCTACAGAAACCCCATCCACGAACCATGAGCCACGAGCCACGAACCACGAACCACGGGATTCCCACAAGCGGGCCGCCTTTACAGGACGGCCCCTACGAGCCACGAACCACGAGCCACGAACCACGAGCCACGAGCCACTAAAAAAGCGGCTGTCTTCAAAGGACAGCCGCTTTTTCCTATTTCCCTTCGTAATAATACCGCGTCCACATGACGACTTCCGACAGGGACGGGTGAGGCGTCATGGTTTCGCTGAAGGTATAGACCGATTTGGGGTCGAGGGTCCGCGTCAGCGGTTTGGCCCGCAAGGCCTGGGCCGTAGGCGATGCAATGTCTTCATGGATCGGATGGATGACGTGGGTGCCGCTCATGAGGTTATTGATGAAAGGCTGGATGAGGATGGACGCTTCGGGGCCGATGATGTGGGCGCCGAGGATGAATTTCGTCTTCTTGTCGACGACCAGTTTGATGAAGCCGTCGTCTTCGTCACCCGGTTCATAGCCCATGGCGTAGCCTTTGGCCGATGATGAATAGTGGTTGATGGCCCGTTCGACGTCGTAGCCTTTCTTCAGGGCCTGGTCTTCCGTCAGGCCGACGTGAGCCGCTTCAGGATAGGTGTAGGTGACGGCCGGTACTGCATCGTAATCGGCCCAGCGCCATGTTTCCGGGGCGTTTCCGGAAAAGAGGTTGTGCGCCAGGATTTCCGCTTCGTAATTGGCCTTGTGGCGGAAGGGGGCCATGCCGTTGACGTCGCCCAGGGCCCAGATATTCTCAGCCGTCGTTTCCAGAAATTCGTTCGTTTCGATGTAGCCGCGCTTGTCCAGGCGGACGTCGGTATTTTCCAGGTGCAGCAGTTCCGTCATGGGCCGGATGCCCGGGGCGACCAGGATTTCTTCAGCTGCCACTTCGCCTTCTTCGCCGGTCGTGCGGTCGCGGAAGGACAAGACCTTCAGGCCGTCGCGCTGGCTGACGGAAACCGTGTCTTTATTGAGGCGGATATCCATGCCGTAACGCTGGAACTGCTTGAGGATGAACGCCGATACAGCCGGGTCTTCCTTGGGTAAGAGGCGGACATTGTGCTGGACCATAGTGACCTTGGTGCCAGCCGCATCGAAGACGTGGGCGAATTCACAGCCAATCGGGCCGCCGCCGATGATGATCAGGCTCTGGTAGGGCTTTTTCGGATATGACGGGCCAAAGAACGATTCCGACGTCACATAGCCCGCTTCTGCCAAGCCCGGCAGGGCGGGGATATTCGTCCGGCCGCCAGTGGCGATGAGAACCTTGTCGCCCGTCAAGGTGACGCTGGTGCCGTCATTCAAGGCGATGGCGACCGTGTGATTGTCGACGAAAGACGCCGTGCCGTTGAAGGTGTCGACGTTGGGGAACTGGTCATAATAACCTTGAATGGCCGGGCTTTCATCGATCTTTTCCCACAACCGCTTCGATAACATATCCCAGTCCAGGCGGACGTTGTCAGCCAAGACGCCGATGCGGCTCCCTTCGCGGATCTCGCGGATGCGGTTGGCCGCCGTGACCATGACCTTTGTCGGAATACAGCCGCGGTTCAGACAAGTCCCGCCGAACCGGCCCCGTTCAATGACAGCCACCTGCAAGCCCTGGGCCAGGGCCGCATCAGTCACAATGTTGGCTGCCCCCGTGCCGATGACAATGACATCATATTTCTTCATAAGATAACGCTCCTTTATATGTAACAAAAATATTAAATACAACCTTTTTAGTATAGTATAAGCGAAAGCGGCCTTTTTGACAAGGCCGTATGAGATGATAGCCACGAACCACGGACCACGAAAACCCCACAAGCGGGCCGCCTTTACAGGACGGCCCCTACAAATCACGAGCCACGAACCACGAGCCACGAAAACCCCCTTTACACAACTGGCCGGGTATAGTATAATAGCTATGTCGTACGGGTGCTCGGTGTCTCGATGACTCCGACGATCACTTAGCACTTTGCGAATAGATTCAATTTTTTTACACATGGAGGAAAGATACAATGTTAAGCGTAGAAGAAAAAAAAGCAATCGTAGCTAAATTTGGTGCCAATGAAAACGATACGGGTTCTCCGGAAGTACAGATCGCGCTCCTCACGAGCCGCATCATCTATTTGACGGAACATCTCCGCAGCCACAAAAAGGACCATGCATCCCGCCGCGGCTTGTTGAAACTCGTCGGCCAGCGCCGTAACTTGCTCGGTTACTTGCAGAAACACGATCTCGACCGTTATCGTGCTATTCTCGAAAAATTGAACTTGCGTAAATAATCTCGCATATTGTGGGGCTGATGCTGATGTGACTGCATCAGCCTCTTTTTTCAGGACACAGGGTGGTAGGTTGTAGCCTGGGTATATCGCCGATGTTCCCGGACTAGTGCCTATCACCTGTGAATTCAAGGAGGTAACAATGGAAGAACAGAAATTCCAAATGGATTTCGCCGGCCGCCCGCTGGTAATTGAAGTCGGTAAACTGGCTAAGCAGGCCAGCGGTGCCGCATTGGTCCGTTATGGTGACACCGCCGTTTTCGTCACGGCTACGGGCTCGAAAGAAGCGCGTGAAGACGCAGACTTTTTCCCGCTCACCGTCGATTATGAAGAAAAGATGTACTCCGTCGGCAAGATTCCCGGCGGCTTCATCAAACGCGAAGGCAAACCGCCTGAATCGGCAACCCTTTTTGCCCGCCTCATCGACCGTCCGATCCGTCCGCTCTTCCCGAAGACATACCGTCATGACGTCCACGTCGTGGCTTATGATTTCTGCGTAGACCATGACAACGCTCCGGAAATCGCCGCTATGATCGGTGCCTCCGTATCGCTGTGCATGTCCCACATTCCCTTTGCCGGCCCGATTGCCGGTGTCCGCGTCGGCCGCGTCGATGGCCAGTTCGTCATCAACCCGACCGTCGCCCAGAGCGAACAGAGCGATATGGACATCGTCGTCGCCGGTACGAAAGACGCCATCCTCATGGTTGAAGGCGGCGCTCACGAAATCCCGGAAGAACAGGTCCTGGATGCCATCATGTTCGCCCATGAAGAAATCAAGAAAGTCGTCGAATTCCAGCTCGGCTTCCTCGACAAGATTTCCGTACCGAAACAGGAATTCGTCGAAAAAGAACCGCCGGCAGATATCGTCGAAGCCGTCCATGCTTATGGCGAAGAAGCCATGAAGACGGCTATCTTCACGGCTGACAAAGTCGAACGCGAAGAAAAGATGGACGCTGTCGAAGCCGATATTTATGAACACTTTGCCGACATTTATCCGGACAACGCCGATGATGTCGCTGAAATCACGCAGAAAATGATCAAGGAAATCGTCCGCCACATGATCGCCGTCGACAAGATCCGTCCTGACGGCCGCCGTGTCGACGAAGTCCGTCCGGTCAGCTGCGAAGTCGGTCTCTTTGCCCGCACTCACGGCACTGGCTTGTTCACCCGCGGCCAGACGCAGATTATGAGCTTCTGCACGTTGGCACCGCTGTCGGAATGCCAGCATATTGATGGCGTCGGCTTGGAAACGGATCGCCGCTACATGCACCACTATAATTTCCCGTCCTTCTGCGTCGGCGAAACGAAGTCGTCCCGCGGTCCTGGCCGTCGTGAAATCGGCCACGGCAAATTGGCAGAACGCGCATTGACCCAGGTCATGCCCAGTGAAGAAGAATTCCCCTACGCTATCCGCGTCGTATCGGAAGTCCTCGAATCGAATGGCTCCAGCTCCATGGGCAGTGTCTGCGGCAGCACCTTGGCCTTGATGGATGCAGGCGTACCAATCAAAGCGCCTGTTGCCGGCGTCGCCATGGGCTTGGTTACTAAAGGTGATGACTTCACCATCCTGACGGATATCCAGGGCATGGAAGATGCTTTGGGCGACATGGACTTTAAAGTCGCCGGCACTATGAAAGGTGTCACGGCTATCCAGATGGATATCAAGATCAAAGGCCTCAGCCGTGAAATCCTGGCCCAGGCTTTGAAACAGGCCCACGAAGGCCGCATGCACATCATGGGCAAGATGCTGCAGGTCATCAACGAACCGCGAAAGGAGCTCTCTCCGTATGCTCCGCGCATCATCTCCATGCACATCAAGCCGGATAAGATCCGCGACGTCATCGGGCCGGGCGGCAAGATGATCAAACAGATTACCGAAGAAACAGGCGCTAAGATCGACATCGACGATTCGGGCCTGGTATACATTGCCGCTGTCGACGGCGAAAGCGGCCAGAAAGCCAAAGAATGGATTGAAAAACTGACGGAAGACGTTGAAGTCGGCAAGACCTACGTCGGCAAAGTCACGCGCATCATGAACTTCGGCGCCTTTGTCGAAGTCCTGCCGGGCAAAGAAGGTTTGGTCCATATTTCCCAGCTGGCTAAAGAACGGGTCGAAAAAGTTGAAGACGTCGTCCACGTCGGCGATGAAATCATGGTCAAATGCGTCGAAATCGACAGCCAGGGCCGGGTCAACTTGTCCCGCAAAGCACTCCTGGGTGGCGGCGACGAAGGTCCGTCCCATCGCAGCCGGGGTCCCCGCGGCGGTCACAACCACGACCGCCAGAAACGGTAGGGCTCATGGCAGGCAGAGGATTTGAAATCGTCACGGCCTATGAAGGCTGTGACATCCATCTTCCCGTCCGCAAGACGGCCAACAGTGCCGGCTACGATTTGGAAGCGGCAGAAACGACGGTACTCGCACCGCATGCCGTCACCGTCGTGCCGACAGGCTTGAAAGCCTTTATGGAAGACGATGAATACCTTTCCATCTTCATCCGCTCCAGCCTGGCTTTCAAGAAAGGCCTTATGCTGGCCAACAGCACGGGCATCGTCGACAGCGATTACTATAACAATGCCGACAATGAAGGGCACATCATGATTGCCTATTATAATACGAACGATCAGGCCTACACCTTGGAAAAGGGCGAACGCATCGGCCAGGGCATCTTCATGAAGTACCTGACCGTCAACGACGACGCTGCCAGCGGTATCCGCACGGGCGGCATCGGCAGCACGGGAAAGTAAAAAGTGAAAATGAGATAATATACCTATCTGGAGGGTTTTGCCTCCCCTGATAGGGGAGGTGGCCCAACGGGCCGGAAGGGTTGCACTGAAAAAAACAACCTCTCAGCCAGCCTGCGGCTGCCAGCTCCCCTATTAGGGGAGCCTTTTTTTGAAAGGATGATGAATCAAGTGAGTATCAGCAAGGAAACACTCGTTTCTCGTAAAGAAATCATGAAGGGCCGGGTCCTCCACGTTACGGTGGATACCGTTTCTATCGACGACGGCCAGGGTGGCGAAGCGAAGACGGCCACGCGCGAAGCGGTCTGGCATTTCGGCGCTTGCGCCATCCTGCCGCTGACGGATGACGGCAAAATCATCCTCGTCCGCCAGTACCGCTATGCTGCGGCGCAGGCCATGTTGGAAGTACCGGCCGGGAAAATCGAACACGACGGCGAATCACCCGATTACTGCGCGGCCCGGGAACTGGAAGAAGAAGCCGGCGTTACGGCTTCGGAAATCCTGCCCTTAGGCTATACGTATACGTCGCCGGGCTTCTGCAGTGAACGGATTTATCTCTATTTGGCCCGAGGGCTCCAGAAAGGGAAGCAGCACCTCGATGATGACGAGTTCATGAACATCGAATATTATACGCCTAAGGAAATGGAAGACCTCATCGACCAGAACGAAATCACCGATGCCAAGACTATTGCAGCCTTTGAAAAAGCCCGCAAATATCTGCCGGGATTATAAGGAGGGAGTTTTATGAAATTCAATCGCATCATCGTCATCGTTACGGATAGCGTCGGCGCCGGCGATGCACCGGACGCTGAAAAGTTTGGCGACAAAGGAGCCGATACGTACGGCCACATCGATGCCAACGTACCCTTGAACGTGCCTAATCTGCGCCGTCTGGGCTTGGGCCGCGTTGCCCATATCCATGCCGAAGCAACAGACGTCGTCGGCTCGTATGGCCTCATGCAGGAAATCTCGGCCGGTAAGGATACGACCAGCGGCCATTGGGAATTCATGGGCAACCCCGTAGAAAATCCCTTCCCGACTTTTCCCGACGCCTTTCCGCCGGATTTGTTGAAAGCCTTTACGGAAAAGACGGGCTACGGCTACATCGGCAACGAAATCGCGTCGGGTACGGAAATCATCGAACGCCTGGGGCCGGAACACTTCCGGACGGGCCTGCCCATCGTCTATACGTCGGCAGACAGCGTCTTCCAGATTGCCGCTCACAACGATGTCATTCCCTTGGAAGAATTGTACCGCATCTGCGACATTACGCGCCGCGAAGTCTGCGTCGGCCCTTATGAAGTAGGGCGCATCATCGCCCGGCCTTTCATCGGGACTCAGGGCCACTTCGTCCGCACCGGCGACCGCCGCGACTACAGCCGGCTGCCCAAGCGGAAGATGGTCTTTTCCTACTTGTCCGAAGCGGGCTATGCCGTCGTCGGTGTCGGCAAGATCGGCGACATCTATGCCCATATCGGCCTGACCGAATCGTACCATACGGCCAATAACCATGAAGACATGGAAGCCTTGCGGACTCAGCTGGCAGCCCATCGCAAGGATAAGGGCCTGCTCATGGCCAACTTCGTCGACTTCGACAGCATGTACGGCCACCGCCGCAACGTCAAAGGCTATGCGGACTGCCTGGAAGCTTTTGACCAGGAACTGGGCCAGCTCTTGACAGAAATCCATGACGACGAACTGCTGGTCATCACGTCGGACCACGGCAACGACCCGACATGGCATGGCACAGATCATACGCGTGAACGGGTACCGCTCCTGGTCTACAGCCCGGCCCTGAAGGCTTCTGTCGACTTGGGTATCCGCCAGACCTATGCCGATTTGGGCATGAGCATTATGGATAACTTCGGACTGACAGGTCTTGAATTCGGTACCAGCTTTTTATCAGAACTGAGGTGATCCTATGTGGCCCATCGACTGCATCGAACACAAGCGGGACGGCAAAGTCCTGACGAAAGAGGAAATTACGCGCTTCATCGACGATTATACGGCCGGGCGCGTCGCCGATTACCAGGCTGCGGCCTGGCTCATGGCCGTCTATTTCCAGGGCATGACCTATGAAGAAACGAAGGAACTGACCCTGGCCATGGCTCATTCCGGCGATATGGTCGATTTGTCGTCCATTCCGGGCATCAAAGTCGACAAGCACAGCACCGGCGGCATTGCCGATACGACGACGCTCATCGTGGCGCCGTTGGTAGCGGCAGCCGGCGTCCCCGTGGCCAAGATGAGCGGCCGCGGCCTGGGATTTACCGGCGGTACGGCGGATAAACTGGAATCCATCCCCGGCTTCCACGTCGTCCTGCCGGAAGAAACTTTCCTGGAACAGGTGCGCCGCATCGGCTTGTCCCTCATCACCCAGTCCGGTGAAATCGCGCCGGCGGATAAACTGCTCTATGCCCTGCGCGACGCGACGGCGACCGTTGAGAGCATCCCCCTCATTGCCAGCTCGATCATGAGCAAGAAAATCGCTTCCGGCGCCGACGCCATCGTCCTCGACGTCAAATACGGCGACGGCGCCTTCATGAAGACCAAAGAACGGGCGCGGGAACTGGCCCGGACCATGGTCGGTATCGGCAATCTCGCCGGCCGGCCGACACGGGCCGTCGTCACGTCCATGGAAGCGCCGTTGGGGACGGCCATCGGCAACTGCCTGGAAGTGGATGAAGCCGTCGAAGCCCTATCGGGCCAAGGTGGCCGGCGGCTCATGGAAGTCGTCGAAGCCATTGGCGCTCAGATGCTCATCGTCGGCGGCAAGGCCCAGGACGAAGAACAGGGGAGAACCATGATTCGCGACCTCATCGCTTCCGGTAAAGGCCTGGCCAAGTTCCGGGAATTCGTCCGAGCCCAAGGCGGCAGCTCGTCGTGGATCGGCAAGCGGCCTCTCACCAAGGCACCCCAAGTCTTTACGGCGGTCTGCACCGATGAAGGTTACATTACCCGCATCGACGGCCGGGCCCTCGGTGAAATCGCCATGGCCATGGGCGCCGGCCGGGCCCGCAAGGAAGATGCTATCGACCCGATGGTCGGCATCCGCCTGTTCAAGGAACTCTACGACCCGGTCCGTCCTGGCGAAGCCTTGTTCACCTTGTACGGTAAGAAAGGCGCCGATATGAGGGCCCTGGCCCAGCAAGTCGCCGACCACATCATCGTCACGCCCGACCAGGCAGACACCATCGAACCCGTCGTCAGTGAAGTGATAGTATAAAGTTTGTAGTTTGTAGTTTACAGTGTAGGGGCGCCCATGCGGGGCGCCCGCCTGAAAGGATGTCCATGAAAGAATTACGCCATATCCCCGTCCAGAAGGGGAAAACCTATGACATATCCATTGCCCGCCTGGGTACCAGTGGTGAAGGCGTTGGCCGTTACGAAGGCTTTACGGTCTTCGTGCCCTTCGCCTTGCCAGGCGAACAGGTCCGGGCCCGCATTACCCTGGTCAAGAAAAATTATGCCACAGCGGCTTTAGTCGAGGTCTTGAAGCCTTCGCCGGACCGGATCCAGCCCCAGTGTCCCGTCTACGAGCGCTGCGGCGGCTGTCAACTCCAGCACCTCAGTTATGAAGGAGAATTGAAGGAAAAGCGCCAGCAAGTCCGGGATGCCCTGGAACGCATCGGTCACTTGCAACATATCGACGTCTTGCCGACTTTAGGCGCTAACACGCCTTGGCATTACCGCAACAAGATGCAGTTTCCCGTCGCCGCTGCCGGAAAGGGGAAAGTCGCCATCGGCTGTTTTGCTGCGGCTACGCACGAAGTCATCGACGTGACGGACTGTGCCATCCAGAAAGAAGGCAACAACGCTATCGTCGCCGTCGTCCGCCAGTGGATGAAAGATTTCAAGATTCCCGCCTATGACGAAGACGCCCGGACGGGCATCGTCCGCCATATCATGGGACGCGTCGGTGTCCATACCGGCGAAATCATGGTCTGCCTGGTCACGGCCTGCGATATGGTGCCGCACATGAAAGATTTGGTCCAGCGCCTGCGCCGGGATATCCCTGGTCTGACCAGCGTCGTCCAGAACGTCAACAAGCGCCATACTAACGTCATCTTAGGGCCCAAAACGAAGACCGTCTACGGCAAAGGGACTATCCACGATTCCATCGGCCCTTTGACCTTCCACATTTCGGCGCAGTCCTTCTTCCAGGTCAACAGCGAGCAAGCCCAGCGCCTCTATGAACAGGCCCTCGACTTTGCCGACCTCAAAGGCGGCGAAACTGTGGCCGACGTCTACTGCGGCACTGGGACCATCACCTTGTTCCTGGCCCAGAAAGCCAAACAGGTCTACGGCATCGAAATCGTCGCCCCGGCCATCCGTGACGCCGTCCGCAACGCCAAAGACAACCACGTTGGCAACGCCCAGTTCATCTTAGGCGATGCTATCTATAAATTGCCGGAACTCATCAAAAACGGCATCCGTCCCGACGTCATCGTCCTCGACCCGCCCCGGGCCGGCTGCGGTGAACCCGTCCTCAAAGCCATCGCCCAGAGCAAACCCAAACGCGTCGTCTACGTCTCCTGCAACCCGGCCACCCTGGCCCGCGACCTGGCCTACCTGGACCAGCACGGCTACCATACCGCTAAAGTACAGCCTGTAGACATGTTCCCGCGGACCCACCACGTTGAGTGCGTGGCCTTGCTGACACGAGCGCACTTATAACTTCAAACTCAAAAAGCGCTGTCTTCATGCGACAGCGCTTTTTTCGGACTCAAATGCGGCGTTCCGCGCGCCGTTCGTCATAAATTCCGGCTGTGCATAGGATTCACACGGGGCAGAAAGGCTTTGGGCGTCCCCTATGAAATCGCATACTGGTGATGGAAAAGAACGCAGATTGCAAAAAAACGGCCATATAAGAATATTTCTATGTTGCAAATACGACGGATGACCTTGCCGCTATCTGTTATACTCAAGATGTTCCAAGAAACCAACGCATGAAAATAGATTATGCGAGAAAAGGAAGCGATACTATGATTACGAAAGACATGACTTTAGCTGACGTTGTAAAAGCTCATCCGAATACGATTGGATTCCTGAATGGATTGCATCTTGATTACTGCTGCGGCGGACATGATCCTATTGCCATGGCTGTCCGTGAAAAGGGTCTGGACGTGGATAAATTCCTGGCCGAACTCAATCAGGCAGCTGCCAAAAAGGCGACGCAGCGGGACGTCCATGATGATATCGAAGCGTTCAAGACGCTTAAAGTCACGGAGATGCTTGACGATTTGGAAGCGACGCATCACGTGACAGACCGCAGACTCATGGCTGAAACAGAAGAACTCCTCAACAAAATCCTCATCGTCCATTATCCGCATCATGGTAAAATGCTCACGCGCCTCCATCATCTCTATGCCGGCCTGAAAGCAGAACTGGAAGAACATTTTGCCAAGGAAGAACAGCTCGTGTTCCCGCTGATGCGCCAGCATCCGCATCCGGACAGCCAGACGCTGTCACTTATCCAGGACCTGGAAACGGAGCACACCGGTGCCGGCGACGTCATCAAAGAAATCCAGGAACTGACGGATAACTTCACGCCGCCTGCAGATGCTTGCCCGACCTTCCGCCACACGTATGTTGTCATGGAACAGCTCTTTGACGACATCTTCATCCATATCTTCAAGGAAAACTCCATCACCTTCCCTGAATACGCCGAACAAGTCTAACGATAAGAAAAAATCACCTGTTCCAACGGTCTGATTCGGATCTTTGAGACAGGTGATTTTTATATTTTAGAAAGACTGAGCTCAAGCAGTGGAATGACAGGCCTTTGTCAAAGATGGTATAATGGGATAACTGAAAGGGGGGCTATGCTTGCCATTTTATACTTATGCGTATGTCGAAAGTCAGGCCCATGTGAGCTACTGGTTCCAGTATGGACTGATTTTTTTTATTTTAGCGGCACTAGTCATCATCAGCATCAAATATATGCGTAACCGCTTGCGGACGAAGTATCGCGACTTGAGTATCATCCTGCTGCTCATCGGTATTTTCCTGTGCGGTACGAACTGGGATAGTTTCAGCCGCCAGCGGGAAACTACGGAAAACACGTCTAAAATGACGGCTTTTTTGGATACCTTCAGCGATAACATGACGTTGTCGAAGTCGGACTTAGCCGTCAATTCCCTGCGCCTGCAAAACGGGATGCTGGTCAAAGTGCGCGATGATTATTATCGCATCGATTTTACGAATGATTATACAGCCTATCGCATCAACCGTGTCTATTTGATCCATAAAAAAATTAAGCTTGTCGACGTTTCGAAATAGGAGGGCCTATGTTTCCATATTCCATGGTTTTTGCTAAATTAGGATTGGGCTTATTGGCCCTTATTTTACAAATTAATTTGTTAGGCAAAAGGAACCTGGCACCGTCATCGGCACTGGACCAGATCCAGAATTATGTCCTTGGCGGCATCATCGGCGGTGTCATCTATAATGATACGGTCAGCATCATCCAGTTTCTCATGATTCTCGTCGTCTGGACAATCCTGGTCATGGTCCTGAAATTCTTGAAAGCGAACAGCCGGCTGGTGAAGGTCCTCGTCGATGGCAAACCGGTTATCCTGATCGAACAGGGCGAATTACAGACTGAAACGTGCCTGCGCTATGGCATCCAGGCTTTTGAACTGCAAATGAAGCTGCGCGCTGCCGGTGTCCAGCGGATTCAGGATGTAAAGCGCGCTGTCCTCGAACAGAACGGCCAGCTGACCGTCGTTCAGATGGGGGAAAAGAATATCCGCTTCCCGTTGATTGCCGATGGACAAGTGAACCCCGATGTATTGAAACTCATCGATAAAGACGAGGCCTGGCTGAACCAGGAATTACACCGTCAGGGCTATGAACCGCGAGATATTTTCCTGGCAGAATATCTGGACGGGCAGGTCCTGCTGTACCCATATCCGCCGGAATCGGGGACCAAGAAAGGCTGATTGCTGCACCTTGTTTGGAAGATGAGGTATATTGAACCTCTCCCGCTTATAGAAGCGGGAGATTCTTGAGAAGATTGCGGTTTAAGTTTCCTCCTGAAATCAGGATAGCCTTATTCTCAAAGGGCTGTCCAAAAGCCTCTTACACAGTCCCTTGAAATCGAAGTTCTGCTTACTTTTACGGAGTATGTTGGCGGCGCCGTTGATGTCGGCATTGGCCGTCCTGCCGTCAGCGAAACGGTACAGGCCGCGCCGGATATTTCAATTCATGGTTTGCGGCACACCCATGCTTCTATTTTACTCTTTGCCGGGGTTTCCATTGCCAGTGTAGCTCGACGATTAGGTCATGCGGCACTTTGTTACGCTGGTCATGTATTTTGCAGAAAATCTACCGACTGCTATCACGGCAAGAAACATGGTATAATGAAAGAAAAATGTCAGAAAGAAGTGGAATCTATGATTAAACGTTGTAATCATGACTGTGATTTTTCTTGTCAGCAGTCAGAAGATCAGAAGATGCGTGTCATTGTTGAAGAGCATGAGAAATTGTCACCGAATCTTATTTTTGAAATCATCCGCCACGATGGCGAGCTGGAATTGGAACGGCCGGCCTGGCCTTTGATTTTGTCAGCCTTGGCGGCAGGCTTGATGATTTCGTTTTCGTTTTATTTCCGCTCTATCATCCATGTCTATGTCGGCCAGGCTCCCTGGACGGGGGCGATTACGGGCTTCGGCTATACGACGGGGTTCTTGATCGTCATTCTCGGGCGCTTGCAGCTTTTTACGGAAAATACGATTACGACGGTCATTCCTGTCTTCCGCGTACCTTGCTGGGAAAATTTTCGGAAACTCCTGCGCTTGTGGGGCATCGTCTTCGGCGCCAATATCGTCGGTACAGCCATTGCGGCGCTTTTCATGTCCAGCCCGGTCTTTACGACGCCGGAAATTACGCAGTGTCTCCTGACCGTGTCGCATCACATCATGGCGCCGGACGCGATGGACAACATCATGCGCGGCATCCCGGCAGGTATGCTCATCGCCGCTATTGTCTGGATCATGCCTATGTCGCGGAGCTTCGCTTTCTTTACGATCTTGACCTTTACCTATTTCATCTCCATCGGCAACTTTGCCCATGTCGTCGTCGGCTCTTGTGAAGCCGCCTATGACGTCCTCATGGGTGGTTCTGACCTGTACGATTATTTCTTCCGCTTCCTCCTGCCGACAGGCCTGGGCAATATCATCGGCGGCACTGGTGTCTTTACGCTCCTCGTGTCAGCCCAGGTACGCAGTGAAAATGGGAAGCAGCTCGATTGAGGTCATAGCATGAAATTTGTCGTTTCCGTACTCAAAGAGAATCTGGTACTTGTCCTGGCGGTAATGGCGGCATCGGTGTCGATGCTGGCCGTACCGCCTTCGGCGTCCTATGCCGGGTATATCAATGTGCCTGTACTGGCTATTTTGTTCTGCCTCATGGTCGTCATCGGCGGCTTGCGGGAAAGCGGTGTCTTTGCGGCCGTGCTGGCGCGTCTCTTGCTCCGACTGGGGACGATGCGCCAACTGGCGGCGGTCCTGGTCTTTGCCTGTTTTTTTGTCAGTATGTGGGTGACCAACGATGTGGCGCTCTTGACCTTTGTGCCTTTTTCCCTGATGGCCCTGCCGAAAGTGGCCAGTGAGAAGCAAATGGCACTTGTCATCGTCCTCCAGACGCTGGCGGCCAATCTGGGCAGTATGTGTACGCCCGTAGGCAATCCGCAGAACTTGTATCTTTATTTTTACTATGCCATGGATCTGTCCTCGTTTCTGCTGTTGCTCCTGCCCTATACCCTGGTATCCTTCCTGTTGCTGGCGCTGTCCCTGTTCCGCTTGCCGGGAACGCCGATTCCCATTTCCGTGCGGCTGGCGGCCCGGCGTACACGGAATCTGCCTGTATTGGCTCCGTCGCGGCAGCTCTGGATTTTGGGCGGGATGTTTTTCCTTTCCCTGCTCGCTGTGGCACATGTGCTCGACTATCGTCTGGCCCTGGCCTTGGTCGTGGTCATCACGGCCCTGACGCGGCCCCAGTATTTCCGTTACGCCGATTACCGGCTTTTGGGCACTTTTGTGGCCTTTTTCATCCTCGTAGGCAATCTGAGCCAGCTGTCTGGCTTTAGGGACCTGTTGACGGGATATCTGGACGGTCATGAGTTCCTCATGGCCCTTTTGGCAAGCCAGGTCATCAGCAATGTGCCGGCCGCCGTTCTCCTGTCGGGGTTTACTGATGATGCGGCGGCCTTGCTGGTAGGAACCGATATCGGCGGCCTGGGGACGCTGGTCGCCTCCATGGCCAGTCTCATTTCCTATGGCATGTACGTCCGGGCCTGTCCCCGACAGCAGGCAGGGTATCTGAAACTATTCACCCAGCTCAACCTGGCCTACCTGCTGGTACTGGTCCTGATTGCCTGGATCTGTCATCAGTTGGGGGTATGACGGGTGCTGGCGAATCGTATTGACGGAAAGGGCAGAATATGTTAGAATGATGCTAATTTCATAGGAACACCGCTTCTGTCACCGGACAGGAGAAATGAGGTGTCTGGGAGTTGTCGTAGGTACGGCATGATTACATGCTATAAGACAATTCCTGGACACCTCTGTTTTTTTAGGAGGGATTATCATGATTCAAATGCATATGCAGCAGGGGCTTTCACCGGATGCCCGGATTATCCGGCAGGAGGTATTTGTAGAAGAACAAGGATTTCACCATGAGTTTGATGAAATCGACTCAAGGGCCTGGCATCTGGTATTATATGAAAATGGGCAGGCCGCTGGCTGCTGCCGTTTCTTTTCATCTGATCAGCCGGGAGTGTATATCCTGGGACGACTGGCCGTGCGGAAGTCCTTCCGGGGCAGGCAGTACGGGGAGCAACTGGTACGAGAAGTGGAAGCGTGGTTGTGCGGTCGCCAGGTGAAACGGCTGGCCCTGTCAGCTCAGGTCCGAGTACGTCCTTTTTATGAAAAATTGGGGTTTACCGCATCGGGTGATGAATATCTGGATGAGTATTGTCCTCACATCCATATGGAAAAGGAGCTGGGAAAATGAGTCTGACCTACTGGATTCCTTTTTTCATCGTTGTCCTTGGCAACATAGGCTATCATGTGGTAGCAAAGGCGACTTCGGTGTCGGCCCCGCCTTTTCTGGCCCTCAGCGTGACTTATCTAGTCAGTTTTCTCCTGTGTGCTGCTGCTTACGTGGTGACCGGACCTTCTCTGCGGCAGGACCTGCCGGCCTTGAACTGGGCGAGTGCTGCCTGGGGACTGACGCTGGTCGCCGTCGAATTTGGCTATATCCTATATACCGGGCTGGCTGGAAAATCAGCATGGCCTCCCTCTTGGCTAATGTCAGCGTGGCGCTCCTTTTGGCAGGCATCGGCGTCCTGCTGTATAAAGACGTCCTGATGCCCCGGCAGATCATCGGCATCATCCTGTGCCTGGCCGGCGTCTTTTTCCTGCGACCCTAAAAAGATAGGGCCTCGGGGGATAAACGAAATTATGGAACTAGCTTATGCAAGGGTGCTCACGTGCCTTTTCGGGCCTGGTGGAAATGGGTCATTAATGGAAAATGAGATGAGGGAGACTTGGCAGGCGCTTCGATGCTTCCCAGTCAGCTGCAGCCGCCGTAGTCCGGCCCAGGGACTGCTCAATAGCGGCCCGGAGAATATACCAGCTTTGGGGAACAGGATATTTGTGCATGTTCAGGAGATCGATGCTCTTGGTGGCACAAGACAGCGCCTGGACCGCGTTTCCCAATTTCCATTGAAGCCATGCTTCTTGTTGATACGTACTGCCCACGAACGGGTAGTACGTATTTTTTTCTTCTTCAGACAGCTTATTACGGGAAATCCGGCACTCCTTCAGGGCTTCTTCGTATTTACCGGCTCGAGTCAGAAGGCGGGCATAGTCCAGATGGCCGCGGGCGGGGTTTTTATCCTGCTTGAGATAGTTACGGTAAAAAGCAAGACCCAGGTCTTTTTGATTCATTGTGATATAGTTGCGGCTGATCGTATAACTGAGTGTCCTGTTCTTATTCCATTCCGGATGGGCTTCAACCAGTGTCTGCATACGGTGAGCTGCTTTGTCTTTCTGTCCCATCATATATTCATAGACGATGGCAAGACTATTCAAGAGAATATCATTGGGATTTTTGCGGAGTCCCTGTACGGTGGTTGCATAGCCGGCCCCAGGGTTTCCATCCATCATATCATAGAGACTGCGGATCCCATAAGGAAGCGGACTGTTCGGCGCATGAACGGTCATCTGATCCAGATGGCTTTCTGTTCCAGCGTCATCGCCGTAGTACCAGGACAGGCCGGCAAGCGATAAATCCTGCCAGGCTGACTCAGGGAAGGATTGATTATATTCTTTTTGATAGAGAATGGACAGGAACAGTAACTGTGACGACAGGGGAGCAAAGGCGTCATTTGAACGGAGCTCCTGGTCGCGGGCATGACGTTCTTTGACAATAGTATCCAGCCGCTTTTGCCTTTGAACTGCATCGGAGGGAACGGGGGATGTTATCGTATCCTGAAAGGCATCACGCACGTCTTTTTCAGGCAGATCTTTATTCAGTCGGTACCGCAGGACACCATTCTTGTCGATTAATAGCAACCGGGGCAAGGAATGGGTATATAGGTGGTAGTCTCCTGTAAGAACGGGAAAGGGGAAGGCTTCTTCTTTCAGCCAGTTTTCTATTTTACTCGTCCTGCCAGTTTGTAGGACAAAGAAGTTCATTTGTTCGTGATATGAAGCATAGGCTTTTTTCGTGAAATCCGCATAAGCCGTATTGGCAGAACCGGGTATAGAAGATGCGATGAAAAGCGCTGCAGGTCTGTTTCCTGTCGTTACTGTTACGGGGTGTCCCGAATCTTTGCTGATAAATCCGGTAACAGGAACGGCTGTACCGGCCGACGCTTCCGAAACAGGAATCTGGATGGGGCGGGACTTTTTAGCCGGCGTTGTTTTTTCCCGTTTCGTTAGAGAAGGAACGGTTTCTGTCTGCACGATTTCGTTTTTGTGCTGTATCGCCGCAGGTGCAACTGCAGCTGGTGTATCGGCAGCCATGACCGTATACCCTGTCAGAAAAAGACCTGTCACGGCCAGTGCAATTTGACGTCGTAATAGTTTCATACTATAAAACCTCCTGCCTGAGATATATCATAACCTCATTTTCACATACTCTGGTACGGGATGTCAATCCTTTTCCGGGAGACAAGAGGCGGAATGACAGGAATCCGAAAAAGATGGTATAATGAAATGACTTGACCGCTGACCGACCAAGATAGCGACTAAGTTATAGAGACACGTGCATCGCCATCCCTGAATAGTAAGCGGAAAATAAATCGGTGGATTTAATCTCCTGGCTGTTTGTGAGACAATAGGCTCATCAAACAGGATGAATTAGACAAATTAGAGTTTCTCCCATTTTGTCTAAAAACT
>Ga0256406_1003228_pt1 | contig 20748 bp, 25 predicted proteins | sample RumenRJG_03DNA_FD_185986 | JGI IMG/M metagenome (GOLD analysis project Ga0256406, IMG submission 185986) | Bovine rumen microbial communities from Lethbridge, Alberta, Canada - RJG_03 | ecosystem: Host-associated > Mammals > Digestive system > Stomach > Rumen | place: Canada: Alberta | collected... | reverse complement strand
TCCTATTCAACCGCAATGTACGACCTATGCCTGGGGCAGATATTATCAAATGAATGGAGTCAAATTGCCCGGATCTATAGGAAATGCTGTAACTTGGTGGGGAGACCCCAGAACGAATTTTAGAACACCAAATGCGAAACTCAAACAATATACTAAGCGTTCTAAAACACCCAGACCAGGTGCTATTGTCGTCTTGAACGGACCAAAAGTGGCAGGCCATGTGGCTATTGTTGAATCTGTGTCCAAAAACGGAACGGTAGTAATTACAGATTCTGGTCAGACGTTTAAACAGCAATGGAATAATGGCTGGTCACACAAAACCTCTTATAACTACAAATCGGGAAGACTGTATGGAGCCAGAGTCCTTGGATACCTGGTTCCCAGATAAAAGGGGGGAACACCATGAGTGAAAAGACAAAACGAATCATACTTTATAGTTTGATAGGTACTCTGATTATTGTTGCGGTAGTGCTGACCGGGCTATATATTCAAAAAAACCATCAGGAAGAAGTCATCCGGGAGCAACGCTCCCGGGCATTGACCCACACGGTAAAGACTCCTTCCACTCTTCCAAAAATCTCGGATGGGGACGACAGCTTCAATGCTCCTGCTAATTCCAAACATGTTTTCATTGATGAAGACGGAATCTATCAGATGTTCACCGGAGTCGCCCAATATACTTTTCCGGATCTTGATTCAAAACCGCAGCTTTACTATTTTCAGGATGGTGTTTTGAACCAGTCCTATATTGGTCTTGCATACAGTTATGTTTCCGGGGATCCGGAAAACCGAATGTACTATGTGAGGAATGGCCGGGTCGACCGGTCGTTCACCGGAATCGTATTGGATGATGGCTATCATAAGTATGTTCAGAATGGCATCTTCAATCCGAAGAAAAACGGTACCGTTACCGTAAACGGAAAGAAAGTTTCTCTTGTTCGCGGCATCCTGGAATCGGATTTCTATGCACCCGCCGCACCGGAAGAACCTGCAACGGAATAACAGATATGGCCCGTTCCGCTCTGCGGTACGGGTCTTCCTTTTGGGAGGAAAAACTATGGATACGAATTTCAGTTTCCGGGATTTTTTCTCGGACCGAAAGAATATTTTTATGACGATCGGGGTCGTGCTTCTGCTCATCCTGATCCCGGTTCTGGGGAACCTGCACCACACACCGTCAGAAAAAAAGGGATTCATTCCCGCGGATCAGCTGGCAGAAGCCTATCTTCAGGATCCACAGAAGGCAGAAAAATATGTCGGCAAGAAAGTTAAGCTGTCTCAAATCCCGGAGTCAGCCGATTCCGAGACCGGGGCAACCATTCTTTTTTCCGTCGGAGACGGCGGCCAGCTGGTCCCGTTCACGTTCCATGCGGGTTCCCCGCAGGACCGAAGAGTGATCCAGTCTCTTGATCTCGGCAGGACCGTCACGGTCTCCGGCACGATCCAGAGCGTCCGGGCAGGAGAGGGCTATCAGATCTCTGTCCAGGATATCGATGGGACACTTTCGGAATCGTTTGCCTCCATCACGACCCAGAAGACCACGGAGACCGAAGACTATGATGCGCCACCGGTTGATTCCTATGACTATGACCCGGAGGAGACCGCGGCTTCTGCTCCCGGACCGGTCACGGTCCAGACTCAGGGCAACCATGCGTATCTCGTTCAGGACGGCGCCCGGATCTCCGATTATACCGGACTGTATTCCTGCACGATTGGAGGAAAGAAGAAACTTTATTATTTCCAGGACGGTGTCTACCGCCCGAAACACAACGGGATCGAGGAATACGAGGGAACGACTTACATGGTCTACCACGGTGCAGTGAAATCCGATTTCACCGGGAACTATGTTCTTGACGGCCAGACTTATTCCATTGTGAAAGGTGTTGTACAGGAGTGACGGGAGGAACCACCATGAGCAGAGAAACGAAACGATGGAACATCGGAGAAGATGTTCAATATAACAGCTGGCTGGAAGTCGCCTCCCGGGACGAAAACCGAAAAGTGGAATGTCTGAAGGCAGAACGGAGCATCAAAGAAGTCCGGATCCTGACCGACATTTTCTTTCTGGCAACGGTTGCCTGCTTTCTGGCGGGGTACTTTGTGTTCCGGTATCTTGGCGGGGTCTCCAACGGCTGGAGCGTTGTCGGAAAAGGCCTGGGGACCCTGCTGTTCCTGGGCGCTGTGACCTGCTTTGTTCTGGAGGGAAGATCCTCCAAAGTGCTGAAGAAAGAATACCGGTTCGACCGGGCTGTCCAGCGGGCAGAACAGGATGTGAGCGAGACCACGGGCCTCACAAAAGAGGAGGAAGACGTCCTCCGGAACCAGAGAATCGCGCAGTACAACCGGAAGCCATCCCGGTTCAGGGAGACGATGCACTGGCTGTTCCATATTTAAAAAAAATCAATTATCACAGTTTGAAACCGAGCCTTCCGGCCCGGTTTCTTTTTTTGAACAAGGATCATCTGTAAATGGAAAAAACGATGTGTGAATTATTCGCCGGAGTCGGAGGATTCCGGCTCGGAATGGAACGACTGAACAGCGGGTGGAAAACCGTATGGTTTTCCCAGTGGGAACCCGGGAAGAAAAATCAATGGGCTCACGACTGCTATGTTAGTCATTTTGGTGACTTGCCCGATAAAAACGGAGAATTCCATACCGGAGACGATATTGCTTCGGTGGCAAAAGAGAACATTCCGGATCATACCCTGCTTGTGGGAGGATTCCCCTGCCAGGACTACAGCGTCGCGCACTCCCTGAGTTCTTCCCGGGGAATCGAGGGAAAGAAAGGCGTCCTCTGGTGGCAGATCTGCGACACGATCACAGCCTGCCACCCGTTCTTCTGTCTCTTTGAAAACGTGGACCGGCTCCTGAAATCTCCTGCCTCACAGCGGGGCAGGGATTTCGGTATCATCCTGTTCTGTCTTTCTCGATTCGGATATTCCGCGGAATGGCGGGTCGTGAACGCCGCGCAGTACGGAGCCGCCCAACGGAGACGGAGGACGTTTCTGTTTGCATGGCGGGACGACACACAATACGGAATATCTATAAAAGACGTTGCTCCGTCTGACCTCCTCCGGAAAGACGGTCTGATGGCCCGGGCATTTCCCGTATGCCATATCGGGGATATCCGGCACATATCGCTGCCGGAAGACATTATGGAGGTTTCTGATACATTCTCTTTTCCTTTTGAAAACGCAGGATATCTTCACAATGGAAAAATCCTCACCGCAAACTTGGCAATAGCGGAAGAAACTCCCGTTCCGCTGAAAGCTGTTCTGGAACCTCACGTGGACTGTTCCTTTCAGCTCCCCACAGAGAAGATGGAAAAGTGGAAATATCTGAAGGGTGCCAAACGAATCGAGCGCACCGCAAAGAACGGACATCATTATGTCTTTTCTGAGGGTTCCATCGCTTTTCCAGATGATATCGACAAGCCTTCCCGTACGATGCTGACTTCAGAATCCACGCTGAATCGCAGCACTCATGTGGTACGTGATTCGGAGACCGGTAATCTTCGTGTCCTGACTCCGGTCGAAGCGGAACGCCTCAACGGGTTCGATGATAACTGGACGCAGAACACTGTCCATGGGGAAATGCCATCCCGGATGCGATATTTCTGCATGGGCAATGCCCTTGTCGTTCCCATGATCACCCGCATGGGGACAGTCCTTGATCAAATCGTGGAGGAAGAACCATGAAGAAGACATATCGTCTGGGAGAACTGTTCTGCGGTCCGGGTGGTCTCGCCTGCGGTGCTCTTTCAGCCACAAGCAGTGACGGAACTCTTTCCGTTGCTCATGCGTGGGCAAATGATTTTGACCACGACTCCTGCAGCCCTTCCCTGATGATTTCCGGTTCACCGGGAATTACGCCAGCGTCCGGAAACAGATCGGCATAGCAGTACCCTGCCGACTGTCCAATATTCTCGTGACGGCTGTTCTCAACTGCTTAGCCGGAATTGAATATCCTTATGTCCCTGTCAACATTATGTGATATCAGGGAAAATCCTGATACCCAATTATTCTCAACGGTTGTTTTGCTCTGGCATGTGATTTATAATATGGGGGAATAAGTGGTATCATAAATTTCCCAGAGGTGAGACTATGGCGAAGCAAATCCACATTCGTCTGGACGATGCTGTCAGTGATGCACTGAATCAGTATACCAGCGAGTCCGGCGAATCAGTTCAGGACTCCATTTCCGCGGCGGTGATGCAATTTCTGGAAAGGAAGCATCGCACGGATAAAAACGATTCATCCAGATTTACTTTTATCGATCTTTTTGCCGGTATCGGCGGGATGCGGCTGGCTTTTGAACAAGCTGGCGGGAAATGTGTCTATTCCAACGAGTGGAACAAATATAGCCAGCAGACATATTTTGCAAATTTCGGGGAACAGCCGGATGGCGACATCACCAAAGTGGATGCCCGGATGATTCCGGAACACGATGTTCTGGTCGCCGGTTTTCCGTGCCAGCCGTTTTCCATTGCCGGAGTCAGCAAAAAGAATTCGCTCGGAAGAGCCACCGGGTTTGAAGACAAGACCCAGGGAACACTGTTCTTCGATGTCTGCCGGATCCTGAAAGCAAAGCGTCCGAAGGCGTTTCTGCTGGAAAATGTAAAAAATCTGAAATCCCATGACAAAGGAAGAACATTTCAGGTCATCCGGGAATCACTGGAAGAACTGAATTATGAAGTCTTTTATTCGGTTCTTGACGGACAGAATTTTGTTCCTCAGCACCGGGAACGAATCCTTATTGTCGGATTCGACCGGAATCGATATGGAAAAGACATCGATTTTCAGTTTGATATCACACCTGCTGATCCGAAGCCAGTTCTTAAGGATATTCTGGATGACCATGTGGAAGACAAATATACTCTGTCTGACAAACTCTGGTCCTATCTCCAGAATTATGCTGCTAAACACCGTGCCGCCGGGAATGGGTTCGGATACGGTCTTGCAAGTCCGGACGGAATATCCCGTACCCTCAGCGCAAGATACTATAAGGATGGCTCCGAGATTCTGATCCCCCAGGAGGGGAAAAACCCCAGGAGACTTACTCCGCGGGAATGTGCCCGACTGCAGGGGTTCCCGGACAGTTTCCGGATCCCGGTCTCGGACACCCAGGCTTACAAACAGTTTGGGAATTCGGTGGTCGTTCCGCTCATGGCTGATGTCGCAGAGCTTCTTGTAACGAAGATGGAAGAGCTGGACAGAGCCAACCCGGAAGATATTGGCAGTAGGGGAGTGTCCTGATGGAAAATGATCTTTGTCTCTCTGCAGTGGATGCTGTTCTTCGGGCGGAATCTTCTTTTTGCAAATTTCTCTCTGCCAATGACAGCGGAGAAACCGGAGGACATCAGTCCGGTATCCTGATTTCCATGACTGCTGCTGAAACGTGTTTTTCCAAAGAAGAAATATGGAACAATCACATCATGAAACGTCAGATCAATATCATCTGGCAGAACGACTTTTCTACTGAGAGTGTTCTGACATGGTATGAAAGCAAAAAGGAAATTCGAATCACTCGCTTTGGCAGGGGTTTTCCATTCCGCGGACCGGAATATACCGGTGCACTTTTTGTCCTTACCCGAGCTGACCAGGACAATTATCGTGGTTTTATTTTCAACACCGAAGAAGAAATCAATGAATTTCTGGACACCTTCGGTCTGACCCCGGCAGAGACGAATTGTCCTGTACGACTCAGTCAAAGTTTTTCCGAAAATCGGGAGCAGAAAGTCATCGAGCAATACATTCGCAGTCTGGATGTGGATTTCCCTACTTCGGAAGAAATGTCTGCCGCGGCGCGTCGAATTTTCCAGCAAATCTCCACTGAAAGCTGTTCTCCTGTTCAGAATCCGGACAAGATTCTTCTCGACTGGACCAATGAGGAATATTCTCTGTTTCAGGCAATCGAGCAGGAACGCTATGGGAAAGAGATCACCGATGGCTTTTCTTCGATGGAAAGCTTTGTCAGTCTGGCCAACAAAGTCCTGAATCGCCGGAAAAGCCGTGCCGGGAAAAGTCTGGAGCATCATCTTTCCTGCATTTTCGACGAGAACCAGATTCAATATTCTGCACAGGCCATCACAGAAAAGAAGAAAAAGCCAGATTTTATTTTCCCTTCCGTGGAAGCCTATCATGATATGACATTCTCTATTGATAAAATCTGCACTCTGGCAGCAAAAACTACCTGTAAAGACCGTTGGAGACAGATACTCAATGAAGCTGACCGGCTGAAGGATGACACAAAATATCTGTGTACGCTCCAGCAAAGCATTTCCGGGAACCAGATGGATGAGATGCAGTCGGAAAAAGTCGTTCTTGTGGTACCAGAACCTTATATCCGGACCTATCCGGCCGATCACCGTGACCGCATCTGGACTCTGAAACATTTTGTTGAGTATATCAGAGAATTGGAAGCGAGCTGACCTCCCTGTGGACATCAAATCGAAAGAGGCAAGAAGTTATAATATGTCCCGGATCCGGAGCACAGACACCAGCCCGGAAGTGACACTTCGGAAATATCTGTTTTCCCGTGGCCTCCGCTACCGGAAAAACGTCCGGTCCCTTCCCGGGACTCCGGATCTGGTCTTTCCGAAATACAGAACCGTGGTTTTTGTCCATGGCTGTTTCTGGCACCGGCACCCCGGATGTCGTTATGCAACGACTCCAGCCACCAACACGGAATTCTGGAACCAAAAGTTCCAGGATAATATCGAGCGAGACCGAAAAGTCGTTTCCGAACTTTCCGACCTTGGATGGAACATCATAACGGTCTGGGAATGCGAACTGAGAAATCCGGTGAGGACGGAGACCTGCGAACGGGTCTGCGCCGAAATCACAGGGAACCCCCGTTAAACCGGATATCTTTTTATTAAAATCCTATTATTTCTGACCCGAGCCATCTGGCCCGGGTCTTTTTCATGGAACCAGGTGAAAATTATGGAACATACTCTGATTATTGCCGAGAAACCAGAACTCGGCAAAGCCGTGGCCTCTGCCCTCATGGGAAAGTCGGCCCGCAGCGAGAATGGTGCCCTTACAGACGGGAACAACGCCGTGGTGTACGCCTACGGACACCTGCTGTCCCTGGCGGAACCGGCCGTGTGCGACCCGTCGCTGGAGGACCGGTACGATGAAGCGAAACTGCCTATCTTCTTTGACAACTGGGAAAAGATCCCGACCCCGGATTACAAGGACGCGAAGGGGAAAGTCCTCAAGGACAACTCCTATGTGCGGACCCGGCTGGCTCTCATCGGGAACCTGCTGAAGCAGTACCCTACGGTCGTGAACTGCGGGGATCCGGACGACGAGGGGCAGCTCCTCATCGACGAGATCCTGGACTACTACCACTACAAAGGGAAAGTCCTCCGGGTGCTCATCAACGATAACCTCCCGGAGAACATCCGCAAGCAGTTCCAGCAGCTGCAGGACAATAAGAAATTCCGGTCCATCGGCGAGGCCGCCTATGCTAGGCAGATGGCAGACATGGCGTTCGGGGTCAATTACTCCCGGCTCGCTACCATCCGGTCCGGGACGTTCCTGTCCCTGGGCCGGGTGCAGGACCCGACGCTGAACCTCGTGGTGAACCGGGACCGCGCCATCGAGGCCCACGAGACGAGAAAGTATTACGGACTCATCGTAGAGTCGGTCACGGACGGCAAACCGGTGGAACTCTACTATCAGCCGGGAAAGGAACTCCTGGAAGGGGAGGACCATCTCTATGACAGGGATGTCCTTCTGCCCATCCAGCAGGCACTGACTGGCAAGACGGTATCCGGGACCGTGAAGGTCACGGAGAAACGGACGGCCCCGCCGCTCCCGTACAACGCCACGGAGCTGCAGGCCGACATGAACGGCCGATACGGGTACTCCCTGTCCGACACCATCGCCATCACCCAGAACCTGCGAGACCAATACAAGGCCATCACCTACAACCGGTCAGACTGCCAGTACCTGGGAGAGGAACATTGGAAAGAGGCACCGAAGCTGCTGCCACGGATCCAGCAGAACCTCGGGGCGGACTTCCCGGTGGACACCACAATCCACTCCAAATGTTTCGACGACTCCAAAATCTCGGCCCACCACGGCATCATTCCGCAGGATGTGAACGTAGATCTCCATACTCTCCCGGAACGCGAGCGCAATGTCTACCGTGCCATCGCGGAACGATACCTCATGCAGTTCCTGCCACCGAAGGTGACGGAGCAGAGCACAGCGAAAATCCCTGTAACAAAGGGCGTTCTGCTCTATCGGGCCTCTTCTGTCAAGGAGAAGGGCTTTACAGAATATTTTTCATCAAATAATGGAAAAAGCAAAAACCCTGCGAAGCAGCCGAACCCGCTCCTCCCGTCCGGAGAGCATACGTTCCAGATTCGGAACATCCTTGTCGCAGAACAACAGACGAAACCGGCGCCCCGGTATACCCCGAAGACGCTGGTCAAGGACATGTGCGGGATCTCCCGGTATGTTACCGACCCCGACGTCAAAGCGGCCCTCAAAGCCAAGGACGAGGGAAAGGAAGGGGAGAACGGGTCCATCGGGACTGTGGCAACCCGCGGTGCCATCGTGGACAAGCTGCTGGAGCGCGGGTATCTCGTCATGAAGGGAAAGACCATCGTGTCTACCGAGAAGGGACGAGCGCTCATCGACGCGCTCCCGCCCGGAACGAAGACCGCCGACGTGACCGCACGATGGTATCTCATGCAGGAGGCCATCAAGGAGGGGAAGGCCGATGTGAACTCCATCCAGCATGAGGTCGTGAGGGAGTTTCAGGAGAACCGGGACGGCGCGTTCCGGAATCTCCATATCCAAACCTCTGCGGCTGATTCCCCCGGTGCCTGCCCCGTATGCGGAAAACCGATGCGAAAAGGAAAATCCAAAAAGAGCGGACAGACCTGCTGGTACTGCACCGGGTACAAAGAAGGATGTGCCTTCCGGCTTTTCGAGAACACGAAACGGTTTACTGATACCATCCACCTGACAGATAAAAGGGTGGAAACGCTTCTGAAAGGTGGGACGATTTCTGCTGAACTTACCAACAAAGCCGGAAAGCCCTATTCCGCTAAACTGAAACTGGAGGTTCGGGACTACCAGGGAAAGAAGTATCCCTCCTTTGTTTTGGATGGCTTTATCAACCATCGAAAGAAGAAATCGTAATGGATATTGCCCAATATTATTGATTTCAGCATGAGCTATTATATAATCAAAGTGAAACAAATAAATTCATTTTGATTATGTGGAGAGTAATCATGTTATATCAATATCTTTTAGAAAACTATCCTGAAAAAGGAGAACCCATCTTTTTATCAGAACTACCTGGAATTTCTAAAAATCGTATTTCTCAGGAAATGATGAAATTGGTAGATTCTGGGAAAGTCAAACGGTATCAACCCGGAGTGTTTTATCTCCCTTATCAAGTTTATGGAATTGAAGGCGGATTGAATTTTGAATCTTATCTCCAAAAAAAATATATTAAAGCTAAAGATCAGGTTATTGGATATCAGACCGGTATCGCTATCGCAAATTATTGTGGTCTTACATCCCAGAACGAGGCATGGTATGAAATCAAAACGAACAGAGCTTCTTCCAAACAAAGAAAACTTATCGTCGATGGCCGAACCATCGTTCTCTATCAGCCGGTTGTGACAATCACAAAAGACAACTGGGCAGCCCTTCAGTTTCTGGACCTTATGACCTATATTGATATTTACTGCGATATTTCTTATCAGCAGTGTTTGAATCGGCTGCACAATTTTATCCGAAGTCGTTCTCTGAATTTTAAAACTGTAAAAAAATATCTGCCATACTATCCGGATCGAGTCTATCGCAACCTTTATGAAAGGGGAATCATGGGTGAATTGGTATCAAAATCAAAGTGAAGAATGGAAAAACGCAATAGGAATGATTTCTGAAAAATCACAACGAAATGAGCTTATGGTGGAAAAAGATGTCATTCAATCAATGTTTTTTCTGAACTGTCAAAATTAGAATTGCCTTTTGTTTTTAAAGGAGGCACTTCTTTGAGTAAAGCCTATCAATTAATTGACCGGTTTTCCGAAGATATTGATTTTTCCGTAAGTCGGCACATCACTAATGGTGAGCACAAAAAAGCCAAGCAACAGATTTTGGAAATTGCTGATAGTCTCGGATTGACACTGGATAATCCTGAGGATATCCGTTCTCGCCGGGACTATAATAAATATCTCTTTTCCTATGATTCCTTGTTTCGAAGCGAGTCAATGAGTTTGATGATAGAGACCAGTTTTTTTCAATCGGTATATCCTATTGAACAAATACCAATCCACAATTATATTTCAGACTATTGCCAGTCTCATGGAATCACAATCCCGCTTCCTTTGGACGAATTGAATTTTTCAATGGCTGTCCAGAGCCTGAATCGTACATTTATCGACAAAACTTATGCAGTATGTGATTATTGGGTTCAAGGTGTCACAGAGAGAGATTCTCGACACCTTTATGATCTGGCACAACTTTGCTCTCATGTTCCACTTAATAGCGATTTACACTCTCTGGCTGTGTCCGTTCGGAAAGACAGAATGTTTTCTATCAACAATCCAGCTGCCCAGCCAGAATATAATATCCAACAAATTCTTAGTGAATTAATAACCACTGATTATTTTAAAAAGGATTATGAGACGGTCACTTCTCGTTTGCTAAACGAACCCGTGTCTTACGAAGAATCTCTTGAAAACGGGATTCAAAAGATTCTGGATTCTAAAGTCTTTGATTTTTCATACCCGGAACTGTCAGAATTTCTTCCGTTTCCAAAACCTGTTTTTGTGTCCGAAATGAAACCACAAGTTGCTCTTGCAGAAGGGACTTTTCAAGAAGCTAGACAAACAGTCTTGAATCTTTATCAAGATCAAACAATTTCTCCAGAAAAGCGAAAAGCAGCATATCAATATGTGTGCCAGCAATATAATGCCGATACTCTTTCTGCCAAAAAAGTCATTGAAAAAAGCATGAATCATCAGTATGACCGCGACCACCTTCTTGATCTTCCGAGTCCTGGACAGCCCTCAATCTAAAAACAAACTCATTTGCTCCCAGCCTTTTGGCCGGGAGCTTTTTCATGCCATTTTATGAAAGGAAATCATTATGAGCAGATCTCAATCTTCTTCCGGTAAACCAAAACGTTCTTCCTTCGAGACGGAACTCTACAACAATTTTGCTGATCTTCTGGAACATCCCCGGAAGATACCCTGGCAGAAGAGCTGGGTCTCTATGGAACGTCCCCAGAACTACTTCACCGGGAAGGAGTATCAGGGGGCGAATGTGTTTAATCTTATGATCACTGCAATGCTGCGGGGATACTCGGATCCCCGGTGGCTTACTATCGGAAAAATCAAAAAAGACCCGGATCTTTACATCAAAGCTGGAAGCAAGGCGTCCTATGTGGAGTATGTCTTTGTGCGGGATCCTACCCAGCACGACGCACAGGGTCGTGTCAAAACTCTGCCGTGGGATGATTTTGAGCGACTGAAACAGAAGGCAAAGACCGACCCTGCTGCAAAACAGCATCTGGACCGGGTCTATATCTCACGCCGTTCGTTCCCGGTTTTCAATGCCTCCTGTGTGGAGGGGACAACACCTTACATCGCTCCGGGTTCCCGGGATACTTCCCGGAAACTCCAGGGAGAAAAACTGTTTCAGGCTATCAGCGAACAGATGGGTGTGAAACTCATTCTGGGGCAGGGCGACAAAAGTTATTATGTCCCGGCGGAAGATAAGGTGGTCCTGCCGGACAGTACCTGGTTCCATTCTCCGAACGGGTACATTTATACCGGTCTTCATGAGTTCTGTCACGCCTCCGGATCGGAAAACAGGCTGAACCGGGAACAGGTCGCCTTGTTCGGGTCTCCCTCCTATGCACGGGAGGAACTCGTCGCCGAAATGGGTTCGGTGGATGCGGCCTCCCGGCTCGGTATCCGCGATCTGGACGATGTGCAGCTCCAGAACTCCCAGTCCTATGTCACGAGCTGGCTCCGGGCCTGCAAGGACAAACCACGGGATCTCATTGATGCCCTTCGTGATGCGGACAAGGCGGCCGAATTCGTCACCGCCAACATCGAACTGGAAAAGCTCTTCCCGGAAGTGGAGGGTGTAGAGAAGGCTCCAGAACCCGCTCCGGAGCCGGAGAACAAAAAGAATATGTCGGCACCCGAGATCCGGGAAACATCCGCTGTAGAACCAGACCAGTGGCAGAAAGAGACTATCCCGCCGGTCGATTCCGACTATAAACTGGTCTCCTACGGCGGAGAACGTATCGATGAGAATTACATCGACGGACTCACACATTCTGACGGAAAACCGAAGGAAACAGATGTCTCTGTCTCCGGGACCGAACCCTCTCAGGAAGTTCTGGACAGACGGATCAAAAGCACAGAGCGGCTTCTGCAGATGAATAACCTACCGGAAGACGTAAAGAACGAACTGCAGGAGACCCTGACAGCCTATCAGGATGCCAGAGCGGTGGATGATCAGGGTGTCTTCCCTATGCCTGTCCGTTTCCGGACAGGGGAAGAATCCCTTCCTATGCTGGATATTCTGGCACAGGGAATCTTCCGGGAATCCGCCCTCTGTTTTGCCGAAATGGCAAAAGATCCGGATGTCGGAAGTCCGGCAATCATTCAGGCAGACAAAGTTCTTCGGGCGGATTTCTGTTCCGGAAAGCTGACCTCACCGAAGATTCTGGAAAACAACGAGAACAGGAAATATCAGTTCCATTCACAGCCGGAACGGGAACCGGTGAGCACAGACAGAGAGAATCGATAAAAAAAAGAAAATATCCAACAACCATATCATACAGGAGGGGATTTTTGATATGTTGATGAATGACCTGGAGCAAATCGCCAGAAGAGATTTTGCGAAATATTTATATGACAAATATTATCAGTACAGTCAGGATGCTGTTCCGGAATTCGACACATTGACAGAATACGACAATTACAATCAGTCCCTGGACAAATTCAAGATCCAGATCCCGTTTTCTACGGACAAAGAAGCCCGGCTGGAGATGACGGAGTTAATTCAGGATCCGGAGTTCCGGGAGGCATGGGCAAATTATTCCCGTGACGACAGCATTCTGGATACCCTGTACTTTGGTCCTGAAGAAGTTTATCGGGTCGGGTATCTCGCCGCAATGGACAGGATGGGAGATTACGGTACAGAACACGATATTCGATCCTGGCTGGACAAGGGGAACGATCCCAACAAAAATATCCAATCCTTTTCACGGTATTCTGAACCATTTGATCTGACAAAGCCCATGGACAGTTATTCTGCTCTCCAGAACAGCCTGAAAGAAGGACTCCAGGATACTGTTGTTGACAATATGGAAATCGACGGTCTCGACTCTTTTCTGGCCGGTTTCTCCGGTTATCTTGACCTGAAACGGTTCGCTGTCGAGGACACCTATGATTTCGAAGAGGAGGAATACAAGGCAACGCCCCGGGAGAATGCATATTCTTTTGCAGACACCCTGTTTGACCCGGAGTTTATCCGAAAGTCTCAGCGATCAGAAGAAGACTTTTACTAATGTATCGGGAAATCATCGCAGATTTCACCTCCGGACAACACACAGCGGACTATCTTCTGGAGAAGAAGTCCCGGGGAGATTATGCTCCGGAAAAGATGTCGGAAAAAGTGATCGGGAATATGGAGAAGAAAAAATCTACCCGTTTCTGAACAGAAAGGAAAAAGAGCCAGCCCCGAAAGGGACTGGCTCCAAATCTTTCAGTGAAGAGGAAACTCCGCAATGAGTTGAATCGGGGGCTACATTTGCCCGAGTTCCCCAAAGCCGGGTCTCCGCAGGATTTCCATACCGGGTTGAATCGGGGGCTACATTTGCCCGAGTTCCCCGGTTCCGTCCTCCTGACTTCTCCAAAAACATTGTACCGCAAATTCCCCAAAAAGCAAGAAGGTGATACTGTGAAAAACAAACCGCCTGCGTTCCTCCCGAATCCCGACAGGGAATCCTGCCCTTCCTATTCCTATCTGAAAGTTTGTGATACGCCGGAATGTCTTCTGGAACTGGGCTGCAATGACTGGCCTATGCTGATCCGGGAAAGCCACCTGTATCATATCATGTCTGAAAGCGGACATGATATTCCCTTTCAGCAAGTCTCCCGTCTTCCGGAATTACTGAAACATCCGGCATTTATATTGCGTTCCTTCTCCCATCCGGAGAACAGCGTTGTGATGGTGACCTCCGAAACGGACAGCAGAAATCGCCCAATCATCGTTCCCGTCAACCTGCAGGGAGACGGTCGATATCACAACAAATGGGTCTCTTCCAATCAGATCTCCAGTGCTTATGGAAGGAACAGCTTCCGGGCGTTCCTCTCCCGGGCTTTTCAGGAAAACGCAGTCCTTTACTGGGATGAAAAAGAGTGTAATGCTCTGTTCCATAATCTGCGCCAACCCTTTCCGGACCAGTTGCTTCTGGCAAGAAAAGATCCGGATTATCTGGCTGCCATCCGCTTCCACGAAGACGTTACAAAACACCGGCATATTCTGGTGGACATGGACGGGGTCCTGGCCACCTGGGGAGAAATCCACGCTCCGGAAGAACTTTATCAGAAAAATTACTTTCTGGACCGTCCTCCGATGGAAAATTGCGTCAGCAGCATCCGTGACCTGGTCCGGGCGGGAGAGGATGTTTATATCCTGTCTGCCTTTCTGGCGGATTCTCCCTATGCAAAATCTGAGAAGCAGGAGTGGCTGGACCGCTATCTTCCGGAGATATCTTCGGAGCACCGGATCTTTCTCCCCACGACCGGGGACAAGGGAAAAGCAGCCTGTGCTGCGCTGGGACTGGAGGAACTTCACCAGAACGTCATCCTGCTGGACGATTACAATAACAACCTTTTCGATTTCCAAAGAGCCGGCGGGACCGCGGTAAAGGCCCTGAATGGAATCAACGGAAACACGGAAGAGTGGAAAGGTCCATCGCTGGATATCTGTTCTCCTTTTTCTCTCCGTACTCTGAAAATCGTGACCCAGTCTCCGGGCTACCAGCTCAAGCCGAGATTTCGGGATTCTGAGGAAACCACTTCGTTTTCTCTGCAGACCGCGCTGGGAATCGCCAGAATGGCTTTCCTGGAACTGGAAAAAATCCGTGACGATCCCGCGGTCCCCACGCAAATCATGAATCAGGCGGAGAAGTTCTATCGTGCAGAACTTTGCTCCGGTAAGCTGACTCCGAAGCAGGTCATTGCACGAGGCCGTCAGGGGGTTTACCGGGAGAAAAACGTTCTGGAGAGAATACACCGAAATAATATTTCAGTTGATGATGACTGAACCGAACGTCAAATCAATAATCATGAAAGGAAAAAAGAATATGCTGAATACCTGCTGGATCAGCGGCGAAATCGCAAATGAGCCGCGTTATAAGATCACATCGGACAACACCCCGTTATGTACTTTCCTCCTGAGGGCGGACACCTCAGACACGCTCTCGCACGAGATCCTGATCCCGTGCAAAGGGTGGAGGAACGAAGCTGAATCGCTGCGACACTGCGGTGCCGGCACGAGGCTCCTCGTGAACGGGTCCATGTCCCGGTTCCCGCACCCAACACCGGAAGAGATCAATTTCGGGAAATATGCCCTATACAACCATCTTGTTCTTCGTAATTTTGAAATATTATCCGGTGGATTTTCCGACCTTTCTGTTAACCGGTTCCTTTTTTCCGGCAGAACACTTTATTCCATGTCTTATCGGACGGCACGGTTCTCCTCCTCCCTCTTTGTGGGGTGCGATACCGAAAGCGCTGTCCATTTTGGCTGTGGGCTCGTTACCGGCGGTTCTGACGAGACCACATCTCTGCTCAAAGAATTGACAAAGGCCTCCTCTGTACTGCTGGAGGGCAATCTGGACACTTATTCCAAACTGGACGAAAAAGATCAGAAAAAGAGCTACCTTCTGCTTCGGGCATCGCACGTCCTGGTGAACGACCCGCCGGAGTCTTGCTCCGAACAGGAAAGCAGGGGAGGAGGACTCTGCCATGGCACAGGGCAAGAGATCCACTGAGAAAGATATTCGCCGGATCCTAGGCTGGATTCTGACAGTAGTACTGGCTCTCGCCGGGTTTCTGACTCCTTATGCTGTCCGGCATCCCGTACCATCGCAGAAAAAACTTGCTGATCCGAACAGAGCGGTTGCCCGCTCTGTGGAGTCTTCCGGGAGCACTTCGTTTACATGGTCCCCTCAGGACGGGGTAATTCTCAAGATTCCGGAATACAATGGGAAACCATCGATCACACTGCACGGGAGCCGTCCGTTCTTTGAAAGTTCTGATTTCAGGAAAAGCTCTTATAAAAAGTTTTCTTCGTTCGATTCCCTCGGCCGATGCGGAACTGCCATCGCGCAGATCGGACCGGACCTGATGCCCACAGAACCCCGGGGAAAGATCGGCATGGTGAAACCATCCGGGTGGCATACCGTGCGGTATGACGACCTCATCCGGGACAAGTACCTGTATAACCGATGCCACCTCATCGGATACCAGCTGTGTGGGGAGAACGCCAATGAGGAGAACCTCATCACCGGGACCCGATATCTCAATGTGACCGGGATGGAACCCTACGAGAACGAGGTCGCCGACTATGTGAAGGAGACCGGGAACGCGATCCTGTACCGCGTGACGCCGGTGTTCCTGGGAGACGAGCTCGTGGCACGCGGCGTGCTCATGGAGGCCGAGTCCGTAAAGGACCGTGGCAGGAGCCTTCACTTCTGTGTGTACTGTTACAACGTGCAGCCTGGAGTCGCTGTTGACTACGCAACGGGGGAGAGTGCGCGAACGCAAAAGTGATCAAAAAAAGTAACGCCCTCGACTTTCCAAAAAATTGAAAATCGGGGGCGTTTTATTGTCTATAGGGTAAAATCATCACGGTCTTTTTCTTTTTCCTGTTCCGCCAGTTCCTGAAGTATTGTCTCAAAATTTATTTCATTGTTTGTTATCTTGTCATAATCAGCAATGAATAACCCGCTGTGCTCTATGTTTCGCAGTTTCGTCATGACATCCCTGCCACTGTACCATACCGCATCGATCCATACTGTGTTATCCTCCAGAATCTGAAAGATAATGGCTTGATTGCCACTTGTCAGATAGCGTAGTCCACAACTGTTCCCCAGTTCTGGTGATGTCAGTTTCACTCTTCTTGGAAAATCTCCCAAAGATTTGATTGTATTGAAGACACGCTCAACAAATTGCTCCGCCGCATGGGAATCAGCATACTCTGTTCTGATATAATCTGCCGTTGCTTCTATGTTATCTAGGGCCTCTTTGGACAAACGAACCTCATGTTTCATTTTTATATTTCTCTTTTAGATATTGATATGCCTCATCAATATTATAATATTTTCCTGAAGCAATATCATCATGCCCGCGCTGTATAGAAGCGGCAAGCTCCTCCAAAGTTACTTTGTCCGGATTTAAATAATCTGGTACGGAAGAGCAGTTCAGTGAAAATGGAATTTCCTGCTTCAAGATGATTTGCCGAAGATACATATCAATGGCGGCAGACATTGAGATGCCCAAAGAGGATAAAATGGCTTCCGCCTGAGATTTGATTTCCGGGTCAACCCTGACATTTAGCATGGTTGTTTTGCTCATGATCCAATCACCCTTTCAAATAATATTGTAATGCAAATGTCTTTACAAGTAAAGCATCACTATAGTTCACGGATGAAATCAACATGATTACACCACTTCTGGACGACTCGTTCAGAAGTGGGTTGCTTTCCTTTCTGGCTCCCTTTACAATAAAATCATAGTCCGAGGTTTTCGATGGTGACTACTCCGATGTGGAGTTCGAAGACCCCGGACTTTTTGTGCCTGCTGTCAGCCAAACTGATGTATATTATAGAATTACATCACTTCTGGACGAGTCGTCCAGAAGTGAAAATCGAAGATCTCACCCGAGCGGCTCATCCCGTAAAAAGTAGGGGATGGATAGTTGTAAAACCTTCCCCCGCAGGCACAGGAGACTGTTCTATTCCGTCTGTCCGCATCCGTCAGACTGGGGTTTTAGGGGCTGTGCCCCTAACAAGAAACACCCTTTGGGCGCAAATCCGAAACGGATTTGTGTACACAAAGGGTCTGCTTGCAAGACTTTTCAAAACAGCTTTGAGGCGTTTTATCGGACAATATGTTGCGATTTTTCAAAAGCAACCAGTCAATAGGTGCAACGCAAAAATGCAATCAGGGGAAGGTCTGGGTGTAACATCAAACATTACGCCACTTCTGGACGACTCGTCCAGAAGTCGAATTCAAAACCCGGATGCTCGATTAGTCTTTCCGTTTCCTTTCAAAACCGGGGAGGGTCATAAAAAGACAGGCACTTCTATAAGAAACAGCCCTCTGAAAAAATCTAACGAATGGTGGAGAAATTAAGCTAAATGTATGTGCGAACGTTACATCACTTCTGGACGACTCGTCCAGAAGTTGAGTTTGACAATCCAGAATCATATGCTCGATAAATCTGGCAATGATAAAAATGTCTCAAAAATTAAAACAAATTGTAGATATACTAATATTAGTATGTTATAATATAATTAATGAGGGGAGGTGATTACGTTGGATGATCCAAAAAAGGGCAAGAAAAAAAGCCGCTATCGGTGCGGATAGAATCGTGGGTCTTATCACTGCGACAATCGAATTAGCAACAGCAGTGATTGGGCTGATTCTTACCGTTCACAAATAGCGGAACCGGGTGGGAGGTGACTCCCACCTCTTCCCCTTGATTATCACACTGGTTCAACGCATTGTCAAGAAAGGAGCGCATTATGAAGCAGTTCCTGTTTCACACTTTCGGTAGCTGGATTCTCGTTGCTGCCATGATAGTTTTATTCTGTCAGCATCGTACCAATGTCTTTTTGATCATCGCTTTCGTTGCAGGCATTATACATATCACGATAGAAGCTGTGATTGCAATCAAAGAGAGGAGGAAACAGGATGTCAAGAACATCGACCGAAGTGAAAAAGAGATATAACAACAAAGTCTATGATCGAATCACTCTGTCTGTGCCAAAAGAAATGGCGGCAAAGTTCCGTGAAAAAACACAGCGGGAAGGAAAATCCATGGCGGGTGTGCTAAAAGAAGCAATTCAAAAATATCTGAAAGAAGAATAAATCGGAGCAGAACAAATGTTCGTTTTAACTCCGACGTTACATTGCTCATACTGGAATCTGGCGTAGCTGCTGGCGCGAATTCCCCCTGCTAAGGGAGTAGGGCGCGTGAGCGTCGCGAGGGTTCAAATCCCTCTTTCTCCGCCATCCGCGTAGCTACGTTATTTGTGGCTACGCGTTTTCCTTTATTGGCGATGCAGGAATTGTAGCGTTGGAAGGGTAAGCAAAGATAAAAGTACCCCGTCTGCTATGTGGCAGGCGGGGCAATTTTTACGTTTCCAAGAAATCCTCGATAGCTTTTTTAATGATTTTGGCTTGCGGTATTCCTTCCTTTTTGCATTTTTCCTTGAACTGTGCGGCCATTTCCTTTGGTACTCTTATTGCAATTTGTGTATAGGTTTTGTCGATGTACCGCTGTGTTGCGCGCGTACTTGATTTCGCGTTCATACTTATCTCCTCTCTCCCTTCCCGTTTGAGACCGAAAGGACAAGAGAAGCAGTAGCAAATATGGCGCTGACTATACTAAATGCTAGTCTCTTGTCCGTGACTACTATTGACAAAACCAAAAAGGTGCATGTAATAGCAATCAAAATGTACATTGCTTTTCTCATATCTTCGGCGTATACTGAGGACTAGGGGAGAGGGTTTCCCCTCGCCCCATGAGATGTTAATACATCTCGCTTTCTCGCTTTAGGTCATGTATCAAAGAAATGGTGGATACGATGCATGACCAAAGCTGAAGCACTAGGCTGACGATGTCCTCAGCCTTCATTGCCTTCGTCTCCTTTCTGTTCCTCTTTGGAACAACTATATAATAACATATTGCTAGCAATATGTAAAGGCTTTTGGCACAGTATTTTTGAAATTTTTAATTACCCCGTCTGTCATTGTGGCAGACGGGGATATTTTTTTGCGGAAAATGCAATAATATAGTTGCATAATCTGAAATGCAATGCTATAATATAATTGTAGAGAGGAGGTGAGGAAATGAAACCAGGCAGAAAAAAGCCTGAGATTGATTGGCTAAACGTCTTGACAAACTTGATAGCCAATATCATCTCAGGCATTATCACAGGCTTGGTTGTATGGTGGATAACCAAATAACTAGCCGGGTTGGAGGGCGAAAGCCCTCTGACCTCAATTGAAAGATACCACGTTTGAGAGGAGATTGCAATATGAATACTGTCGCATTAGCATTTTTAATATACGCTGCTGTTCAAATCCCATTCGCAATTTTTGCAGCTTACAAGGCTAAAAAGCAGAGGAGTGAAAAAGATGGCGAGAAAAAACAGTGACGCCAAACTGAGAGCGGTACGAAAGTATAACGATAAGAATTATATGCAAATCGGTCTCCGTGTACCGATTGCAGACGGAGAGGCCTTCAAAGCAAAGTGCAAAGAAAAAGGAATTTCACAAGCTGAGGTGCTGAAGAACGCCATTCGTGAATTTATTTCAGAGTAACATTTAATGCCCCGTCTGCAGTGTGGTGGGCGGGGTATTTTCTAGGGCGCGTGACAAAAAGCTGTGACAAACCAAAATGGTTTATCACAGCTTTTACTTTACTCATAGTGTGACCACATTCGTCTTACAAA
>Ga0256406_1003226_pt1 | contig 20759 bp, 18 predicted proteins | sample RumenRJG_03DNA_FD_185986 | JGI IMG/M metagenome (GOLD analysis project Ga0256406, IMG submission 185986) | Bovine rumen microbial communities from Lethbridge, Alberta, Canada - RJG_03 | ecosystem: Host-associated > Mammals > Digestive system > Stomach > Rumen | place: Canada: Alberta | collected... | reverse complement strand
TGTATGCCATGGGCATGCTCGTGGGTGCCTACGTCCTCCGCTTCGTGCCCGAAGTTGCCTCATGGCTCATCCCCGGCGGTATCAGCTCCAGCGCAGGAACGGCTTCCGGCAGCATGGCACAGACCCTCGTCTTCGGTGGCGCCAGCTACGCCATGGGTGCTGCCACGACCACTGTTGCCGCAGGAGCCGCCGTAGCCACCGGCACCGCCTCCATCATCGGAGCCAGTCAGCAGTCGACCAGTGACGGTGGCGGCCGCTTCAGTGAGGCAGCCCGAACCTTCATGGCACAGACCGGCCTTGGAACATCCTATGCCCGAGGTGCCGACTCCGCCCGCAGTATCAACAATGTGGGCAAGTCCGACTCCAACTATAGACCCGGAGGAGCGGAAAGCAATAACTAATTAATGAGCAATTAGCAATGAGCAGTTAGCAATTGGCAATTAGACGTAGTCAAACAAAGCGCGGCTGCTCTTGCTCAATGCTAATTTCAACTGCTCATTACTCATTGCTAACTACTAACTAATCATTCAATTGCTCATTGCTCATTACTAATTACTAATTAAAACAAACGTTATGCTGATCCAATCCTTAGAACAGAAAACCAAACTGGCACTTACAACCGTCATCCTCACGTTGGCGGCATGCACGGTTATCTGCATCTTCACCGTCTATCAGAGCTCCAAGCTCGTGAGTGAGGAGCGCAGTCAGATCTATATCCTCGATGGGGATATTCCATTCCTTGCCGAGCGCAGTCTGCAGGAAGCCAACTTCGTGATGGAAGCCAAGGCACATATCCAGCTCTTTCACCAGTACTTCTTCAACCTTCCGCCCGATGACGACTACATCAAGTGGACCCTCGGCAAGGCACTCTACATGGCTGACGGTACGGCGATGAAGCAGAAACAGGCCATGGAAGAGAACGGCTTCTACTCCGACATCATCTCTTCTTCCGCTGTCTGCACCATCAAATGCGACTCCATCCAGTTCAACGAGCACGACAAGAAGTTCAAGTACTTCGGCACGCAGCTCATCAAGCGTCGTAGCCGTGACCTCAAACGCTCCATCATCACCGTGGGTGAGATAGAGAACGTGCCAAGGACACAGAACAATCCCCACGGACTGCTCATCACCAACTGGAGAACACTCGAGAACAAAGATTTGGATTATTAAACCGAAGTTACTCACCACCTAAAAGGGAGTAGATCGGTACAATTAAATAAAAAATAATTTTTTGTACCATGAAGATTTTTAAACGCACCAAAGCAAAGAAAGACGCCAAGATTGCGGAAGGCATCAAGTCACTGACCGACAAGTTCAAGCTCAAGGACAAGATCGCCAAAGCCAACCAATGGGCGGACAGGCACAAGAAGAGAGTGTCCGTCATCACCATCAGTATGCTCATGCTCTCACTGATTGTCGGTACGTGGCTCACCCTTACCTCCACCTACAACGAGTCCGACATGATGAGCGGTCTGTCCGACGTGAAGCCCGCCTTCGACGGCATTCGCCGCATCCAGCGTCTGAAGTCCATGCAGGTGGACCAGACCGTGGAACTCACCAACAAAGGCCAGCAGCTCAAGCACGACCTCGACTCCCTCGTCCGTCTGCCCGTCAAGAGCCATAAGGACTCCGTGGACATCATGGTGAAGTACCGCCAGTTGGAACTCGTGGTAAAGTACCTCGACAATAAGCAATAAACCAATCACAATAAAAAAGTATGATATGAACTTACAGAAACTCAAGCGTCTGAACCTCAGACAACCCAAGTACATTTTCCCTCTGGTCATCTTCCTGCCCCTGTTGGGGCTCATCTACTTCGGCATGGAGACCTTCAAGGGCAACGGCAAGACTGCCGGGAACGTCGTCACCGACTCCATCAACATGAGCATCCCCGATGCCCGTGCTGAGGGCATGGACAATAAGATGACGGCGATGAACAAGCATTTTGCCGAGGACGGAGCCTTTACCGCCGTCGACGGCATCGGCGACGAGTACGAACAGAAGGACACCACCGGCAGCGGCTACAACGACGAGGAGCGGCAGCGCATCGATGCCGTCAATGCCGAGCGCCTCCGCCAGCTGAAAGCCGAGGAGGACCTCCGTGAGCGCCAGCGTGCCAACATGAACCGTATCAACGGCTATGGCAGAGGCGGCTATGGCAGTAGCGGCAGGAGCCAACAGGAGGATCTCAACGCCTATGCCCGTGAACTCGACCGCATCCAGAACCGCAGTATGGAACGTCAGCGGCAGTACCAGGCCGAACAGGACCGCCGTGACAAGGAAGAGGAAGCCGAGGAAAGACGCCAGCGGCAGGAGATGATCGACGCGCTCACTGGCAACACCAAGAAGAAAGGCAAGAAGGAAGAAAAGTCCGAGATTGTCGAGAAAGTCAAGGAGGACAACTCCGAGAAGTTCAACACCGTTGCCAGTACCGAGAATGTTGACGAACCGCTCATCAGGGCGATGATAGACCGCACGACCAAGGCACGTGAGGGCACCCGACTCCGCTTCAAGCTCCTCGATGATGTGACCGTCAAGGGCATCCGACTGAAGAAAGGCTCCTACCTCTACGGCATCGTCACCGGCTTCGGACAGCAGCGTGTCAAGGCGAGCATCACCAGCATCCTTGTCGGCAACAAGTTCATCAAGGTCGACCTCAGCGTCTTCGACAACGACGGCATGGAAGGCTTCTACGTTCCCGAATCCACCTTCCGTGAGATGGTGAAGGACGCTGGCTCCAATGTCGCTGCCCAGAGTGTCCAGTTCGACGTGAACGGTACCGGCAGTCTGTCCCCGGAGATCATCGCCCTGCAGGCCTTGCAAAACATGTATCAGTCAGCCAGTTCCGCCGTGTCGAAAAACATCCGCAAGAACAAAGCCAAAATCAAGTACAACACCATTGTCTACCTTATCAATACACAACAGGACTAATCGCCTCACCCCCGACCCCTCTCCCAAGGAGAGGGGAGTAAAAATGTTTCAAGGACTAAATAACTTAAGACTTTATAACTTAAAACTCAATAACTCAATAATAATCAATCCAATATGAACATGAAGACAATATTCCTTTCACTCGCCCTTATGCTTTCAATGACCATTCATGCGGCACAGCCTGACACAGTCAAGGTCCGTTATATCCACCGCCTTACGGAGGATGACGCCCGCATCTTCGAGCGCAACCTTCAGAAGACAGTCATCTACGTCAATGACCAGGTGACCACCCACCTCATCATGCCGGAGAACATCAAGCTCGTGGACATCTCCACTGACAAGCTCGTCGGCAACCAGTGCGCCGACAACATCGTCCGTCTGAAACCCAAGTCCACGCTGATGGACAACGAACTGGCAGGAACGGTAACAGTCATTGGTGAGCGCCATATCGCACAGTTCACCGTCTACTACACGAAAGCCCCGAAGCGCGCCCACTCCGTCTATACCGTCGGACAGGAGGATATCCGCGATTACACCAATCCGGAGGTGAGCATGACCCAGGGTGATATGTCGCGTCTGTGCTGGTCCATCTTCATGAGCCGCCGCAAGTGCTTCCGTGTGCACGGCAAACAGTATGGCATCCGTGCGCAGGTGAACAACATCTACACCGTGGGCGACTACTTCTTCATTGATTTCTCATTGGAGAACAGGAGCAACATCAAGTACGACATTGCCGAGATTCGTCTGAAACTGATGGACAAGAAAGAGCTGAAGGCGACGAACTCACAGACCATCGAGCTCACGCCCGTCTACATGGTCAACCATGCCGACCACTTCACGAAGTCCTACCGCAATGTCATCGTACTGAAGAAGCTCACGTTCCCTGAAGAGAAGAAGCTGCGCCTTGAAATCACCGAGGACCAGATCAGCGGCCGTGTCAGCTACCTCGACATCAACTACCGTGACATCCTCAATGCCGACTCCTTCTCGCCGGATCTTTTAATCAATCTCCACTGATATCCGGTTACGCTCGTAGGGACGGGGTCATCCCCGTCCTACCCCTCCCTGTGAGTAATGAACATCACACAGATTTATAAAATCCGTGCTATCTGTGAAATCTGTGAGAAATAAAAGCCTACTATGAGAGCTATTCTCTAATTCTCAAATTCTTGATAATCCCCTTGCTATGGAAGAAACCCGTGAGCAACAACAGATGTACAGCATGTTCCGCTCGTGCATCTATCTGATACTGATCATAGAGATTGTAATGAACCTGCCCATCACCTCCGACAACCGCATGGTCGCCTTTGTCCTTGAGCTCTTCCACCGCTTCAAGGTCTTCGACTCCGTGGCTGTCTGCAAGGTGATGGAACTCATCTGTATCACCGTTACTTGTATCGGAACGAAAGCACGCAAGAGCCTGAAATGGAACCTCAAGACGATGGTGCTCTATCCCGTCCTCGCCGGAGCATCCATGATCGTCATGTGCTTCATCTTCTATGATATGCCACTCAACGGCTCCTTTGCCGGTTATTCCCTCAACCGCTGCCTCTATGTCCTCTGCTCCGTCTCCGGCACGATGCTCATCCACCAGGGCTTCGATGCCATTGCCAAATACTTGGGCATGAAGATTGGGGACGATAAATGGAATTTTGAAAACGAGAGCTTCGAGCAGAGCCGGAACAAGGAAGAGAACGAGTACAGTGTCAATATCCCTATGGTCTACTACTATAAGAAGCGTCTGAACCACGGCTGGATCAACATCATCAATCCCTTCCGTGCTACCATCGTCTTGGGAACGCCCGGCTCTGGTAAGTCCTTCGGTATCATCGACCCGTTCATCCGGCAACACTCAGCCAAGGGCTTTGCCATGATGGTCTATGACTATAAGTTCCCGGCTTTGGCAAGGAACCTCTTCTATCAGTACTGCAAGAACCGCAAACAGGGCAAGCTGCCCCCGAACTGCGGTTTCCGCATCGTCAACTTCACCGATGTGGAATACTCCAATCGCGTGAACCCAATCCAGCGGAAGTACATCCCCGACTTGGCGGCAGCCTCCGAGACGGCAGCCACACTGCTTGCCTCTCTGAACAAGGGTGGTGGTGAGAAGAAAGGCGGAAGCGAGGCCTTCTTCCAGAACTCCGCCGAGAACTTCCTCGCCGCCATCATCTACTTCTTCGTATTGCTACACAATTCTACAAACCTTTGTAGCACAGCACTTTGTAAAAGTCTCAAAGACAAAAGTCACAACATAGTCACAAATTTTCCCATAACTCTATCTCAGAGACACAAATGTCTTGGAGCAACAACGCTTTTGCAATCTCTGACTTACAACTGTCATTTGGTTAGCCATAGATACCATTAACCTTGGATTCGTATAAATGCACAAAGGGAATCGGTTAATAGTATGCTTTTTCCCGAAATATCATACTATCAGGTTAAGTAAAGTTAGAAATCGCCTATTTGTCAAAAGGTTATATCTGAAAACCGTGTCAACAAGAATAACTTTGCAGTCGGTTTCAACACCACACTTGCTCAAAATCCAGTATCAACAACCAAAAAAAGAACGTATAAGTATGGATAATGTAAGTATGGCTGATGCAATCAGCATGATAAAGAAGGACATTCAGGCAATGGAACGTCGCCTTGATGTTACGGAGTCTCTGCTCTCCAATGCCAAGGAGGTCTTGACGGTGGAGGAAGCTGCCAAGTTTCTCGGCCTCTCAAAGAGTTTCGTCTATAAGATGACCCATGAGGGAGCATTACCTTTCTATAAGCCTAACGGCAAGGTATGCTACTTTGAAAGGGCGTGTCTGCTTGAATGGATGCGTTCCAACAAGGTAGCAACCAAGAAAGAAGTAAGGGAAGAGGCAAAACAGATACTCCAACAGTTAGCCGAGGAATGAGCATGAATGTGTCCCACCTCACAATGAGCAAACAGAGCAACAAACCAGCTGGGACATTCCCCACCAGTGTTGTGCCGTCAGCATCCTTAGCGATGACTGACGGCATGACAAGGGGATGCCAAGTTGCCACTTCCTTGGCTGTCCCTCTACACTGGCTCCGCCTTGCTTCATTTTCCTTTCCCTATCTTTATAGAAAGACAAGGGCTGGGCAACAAGCCGGTTGTTTATGCCTCCTGCTGTTTTACGGCAAAACGCTCCAACAGTCTGTTGGCAAATCCATCCTCTATGACTGATGGCAAAAGAGCCAACAGAGTATCATTCCTTCAATTAAACCCAAATCGGTCATTAGAAAAATTTACTATCAAAATAACACTCCAAACTCGGATTTACGCATCATACCGCACACGCTGGCTTAACTTGTAATCATAAATATGCATAATAACGAGCAAAATGTAAGTCGTTATTTCTAATGACCGATTTGGGTTAAAGTCAAACTCTAAAATTACGATTAAATGAATACTAACTCCAATCCAATAATGCCCTTTGGCGAGGTCAATCTCAGTTTAACCGCCGAAGCGATTAGTTTTCTGTCCGAGACAACAAACGGCACAAGCCACTTCGCCATTCTCGGACAACTGATAAAGAACACGTCTGTAACACCCAGTTTCACCTCCAAGCGTGGCAATGTCATCACGCTTGACGTGGGCCAGGTGGAGTGTTCCGTCCATTCCTACTGCGCACAGTTCGGTATCGGGCGCAAGAAGTTCGAGTCCATCATGCGCCAGATGGAGCAACACGGCATCATCCGTATGCACCGCTCACGTCTGGCCACCGTTGCCGACATGACCTGTATAACCTCATGGCTCTTGCCCAATGGCAACACCATGTCTAACGGCATTGATGGCAGTCCGGCAGACCATTCTACTGATGGACAGCCAAACGGCCACGATGCCACATCCCATGACAGCAGTCATATCAATGAAGGTAAAGCGGATGCCCTTTCCGTCATCGGCAGTCAGAGTCCTTTGGACACAGGCCGCTCTTCGACTCCAGAGGCAACCGAGGAGGTCTCCACTACGACAACACCTGTTGTGCCTTCTGACTCCATTGATACCCCTTGCGGCGACACTCCCGACCGCTCCGTGAACCGAGGCTGTGCCACAGTCATAGCTTCGGATCTCTTTGCTGGTCAGGAGTGCAGATAACCTCTGAAACCACATACCCAAAATAGGTATCTGGTTGGGAATGATTGAGACGTTTTTTAAGGAAGCAAGTTTGTGTTTTTGGTCGCCAAAAACCACGTCAGCCACTATACGACCACGTATAGCCGCTTCCTCTGATGCAACGAGCTTTGCCCTGTATGGTGCCAGGTACGCTGATGCTGCTTCACACGCCACCGATCCTGACCCATCAACTTGCTGTCCTTAAAACGTCTCTTTTCCCTACTTTTATAATATAGGCATCATTAGAATGCAGTAAAACTAAATGTTGAATAAGTAAAGCTAATTTATATGACAGAACCCAATAAAAAGAAAGCAGGCATCGACACCCACCGAGCTGGAGGGAGGCCGAGACTTGCCAGATATGAGCGTCGCAACCATCACCACAAGGTGAGCTACAACGACGAGGAAGAGAACATCATCCAGTACAAGGCTGAACAGGCTGGCAAGCCTGATGACGTTTACCTGCACGAGGCAGGACTGGATGCCATCGTTCAGGCACACATGAGCGACGAGAACATAGAGCAACTGAGAGACGTGTGCGGCATGGCGAACAATACCAACCAGATTGCACGTCAAGCCAACGCTGGAGGGTTACTCTCTATACGCACCAAAGCCGAGCAGCTTGTTGTCTGTTTGACAGAACTAATCCACAGAATACTTCGTGGTGGCGATTTGTCGGAACCAACAGGCGAGCCTGTAATCAAACAACAAAAGGGACAAGTATGATTTGTAAGATAGTACACGGCGAAGGATTCCAGGGATGTCTCAACTACATCACTGGGAAATACGACAAGGACAAGCATGCCAAGGTCATCATGCACAGCGAGGGCATTCCGCTTCTGGACAACAGGACTGTTGCCCAAATCTTCGAGGCATACGCCACCAAGGGGCACAACAACATCCGTGAACCTGTGGGACACTTTGCTTACTCCTACCATAAGAAGGACGGCAGCAGAGTGACAGACGAACTGATGTGTAAGGTTGCCCGTGAGCACATGGAAATGATGGGTATCAAGAACACAGAGTTCATTATGACACGTCACTACGACACCGACCATGACCACTGCCACCTGATGTTCTCCAGAGTGGACAGGGACGGCAACATCATCAGCGATGCCTACGAGAAGAAGCGCAACACACGCATCTGCAAGTATCTCACCAAGAAATACGGACTCTACATCTCTGAGGGCAAACAGAAAGTCAACAGAGACAAGCTCCGTGGCAAGGAGAAACTGAAATACCAGTTCTATGACAAGGTGATGCGATGCAAGGCTCAGTCAGCCGACTGGGAACAGTTCGATAAGGCACTCCGTGCAGAAGGCTTGAAGTTGCGTTTCCACTACAACAACGTCAACGGCAAGTTGATGGGCGTTGTCTTTACCGACGGAAAATACACTTTTAGCGGAAGGCAGCTCGATGATGCGCTGAAGCTCTCTGCTCTCACAGAAAAGTTCGGTGACATGAAGCAGATAACTCATGACAATGTGCGTGAATGGTACGAACAACAGAGGTTACTGCTTCATCAAATCAATGACTGGCAGGGCTGCAAAGCCATAGACCACGCATACCCTGATTTTGACAAGATATTCCCAGAGGGGAGACACCCGACCAACGGCTACGCATCACCCGACGGTCTGTTGTCCCATATGCCTTTGGAATACCAGACCGATTTCCAAGGGGAGCATGAAAACTCCAAGGATGGCAAAACCTCCTTTATAGGTCTTGAATTGTTGTGCGACCTGTTGCTCATGCCATACGCCCAACAATTCTCAATCGGTGGCGGAGGTGGCGGTGGCAACAACCGGGGTTGGCGCGACCTTGACGATGACGACAAGGACAGAAACCGCTTCCGCCTTCACACCAATCAAAAACCCAAACCACAATTCAAACGAAAAAGATAAGTTATGGCAACTAATAAACCCAAAATTCAGAAAGCGGCTGACAATGATGCCGCCGCCCTTGGCTATCTTCGTAAAAGCGACCTTTACCACAAGGCTGAGATACAGATGCTCATCACCCTTGCAGAGGCGCTTGGATTCAAGATTGCCTACAATGAGAAAAGCGGTGAAGCGACTATTGAGCGAGTCGAGACCGAAAAGGAGAATGCTCGGACACAACAGCAGTCATTCGCCCAGATGCAGAGAGACGGAGGTCAATCATCAGGCCAGCCAGTCATTGATTATGTCAAGTTGGCCAATGCCTTGACGGAGCCAGTCGCGAAGGCTCTGCAAAATGCAGTGGAGAGTTCGCCCGTCCATATTCAGGCTGCGTTCGACAGTTCCGTGCATATGGAGAATAACCAGACCTCTATGACAATTGCCCATGAGGAATGGGAAAAGTGGGTGAAGAACATTGGCAATGAAACTTTGTCTCGGCTTACCAAGGAACCAGTCCCAAGCAGCACTCCACAGGGTAAGGCGATAACCTTTGGTGATGACACCGTGTATAAGGTGTCGGAGAGCGAACTTGATGTTGTCCCAAACCAGCCATCAGGGACAACAGAAAAGGTACACTCCAGACATCGCCGACTGCGCCAACTCTGGAACCACGTCTTGAACGACATTGTGACTTCATGGTGGAAGTGCTTCGCCTATACCGTTGCACTATGCTGCCTTGTGTTTGCCGCTGCATCATGGTACAGACAGACCCAACTTGAAGCCGTAGTGAAGGAGTACTACATCATCAAGCCTGTCTTGAAACAAGACCATAGATATGCCCCACTCATCCACACGATGGATTCAGTCATCCTCAAAGACGGCATCGACGAGGTGTGCGAGAGGGTGTATGGCGAGAAGCAGAAATGACCGTCTGCACAGTATCACTGGAACAGTCACAACCATATGGATGTGGCTGTTTTTGTTATTGCCGTTGGAGGTAAATTGTAAGTACATACAATCTTATAGGCATAAAAATAGCCGCCTGCGGTGGCGGCTATTTTGAATTGGCATTTGTTAGACCTACAGGCTTAATGACGGAGCATTCTCTTTTTGGCTATTTTTACTCGACTGCTCAAAGTACTTCGCGTGTTTGATGAATATAGCGCGGAAGACGGTACGTTTTCCAATGCTGCAACATAGATTTGCGGGTCATCGTCATCAAAAGCATCGAAATCATCATTGACAGTCTTTCCTTCTGGATCATATTTCAGTATAATCAACTTGTTATTTGAGTAGTACATTATTTCGACATACCCATCATCGTCATCTTCATCCACTTTCTTTATGCCACTCTTGTCAGCCTGTGATTTAAGCGTCTGAAAATCCGATTTCGTTCCATTGTAATAGATGATGACACCAGTTCCCTCTTTACTTTCTGAGATTACATTGACTAATGGAGCCTTGGAAGACAGCAGCGGAGTGAAACTTGGTGCACCAACATCTTTGGGATTGACATTCCGATATGTGTTCATCATCATATACAAATCAATAGTCACGTCGTTGGCTGAGAACATGGCGTTTTCATCATATTTTCCGTTACTGTTGTAATAGTAGCCAGTGCCACTAATTCCGAATATGTATTTCCCAGACTTCTTACCTACAGTGACACTCGCATTTCCATCGCTATATAATTGCTGTGAACCATCCCTCAAACCAACGGATGCATTTTCAAAAGTGTTCTTACTGGCATCATATCCCTCAATTTGTAATGCGAATTCGTTTGTCTCATTTGCATCTTCTGAAAATACCATCAAACGGTCATCCATAATATAGACACCACCTTCTTGTCCGTTATCTGCTGGATTCTGTATGTTGAGGGTTGCCGTTGTACCATCACTGAGCCTTACACCCATTTGGCCTCCGCTGCCTGTTGCTGATGATATAATAATATCCCCCGCATTGACATTGCCTCCACCAAGCGTTATTTCCTTAGTCACTACGTCACCATCCATTGTTGTAACGAATAATGTAGCCGTTCCCGAATAGCCTTCTGGCGCATAAAGAGAGAAGTTTCCGTCTGTGCTGGAGACAACTGATGTGGTTTTCTTGTTGCCATAAGAAATGTAGATAGAAGCAACATTAGCTCCTCCACCATTATTTACAATACGTCCTGAGACATGATATAGGGTTGGTAGCGTGATATCGACTCTTTTTGTCTCACCCGGCTCCAGAGCCGTAACGGGTCTGGAATAAACATTACGATAGTTGCCATAATTCTTGGATTTGACAGAAATCTCAAAGTCTTGCTTGGCCACTACATCTTGCTTATAATAACCATTTGCTTTTGTCGTGGTTGTAACCTGTCCCACATTGATGATGGTTCCAGCGGGAACGGGCTGACCTTGGTCATTCTTCACATATCCTTCAATCGTAGCTTGTTCTTCGGGATAATCCAGATTCACCCAAGAAAAATGTTTTACCTGTCCTACATAGACATCACCTTGGAGTATGGCCTCACCTTCCTCTTCCCAAAGGCCTGTTGCTTCATTGAAGCTCCACAATGGTATTGATGCAGGGAGATTATCTGTCATACCCTCTGGTATGGGGAAAGTGAGCGTGGCTGGTGTACCTTCTTTCAGTTGCAGCTTGTTGCCATCGTTATCCGTCAGGCTGACGGCTGTCATGCCGTATGACACCAGCTGTGCCGTGCTGCCGTCTGAGCGCACAGCGGCCAGGTCGCCGCCGGGCATCATCTCGGCAAAGTTCTCGTTGTTCGGGTCCAGATAGACCATCTCGGCGTTCACCTGACCAGTGAAAGTCTTCCCCGTGGCATCGGTCACATAGCCGTCTTGCATAAGGGCTATTTTCATCTCTGCTGCCTTCAGGTCTTTGGCTGCCGATGACGTGAAAGTGGTGGTGCTGCTAAAGTCGCCATTGCTCTTCTTGCAAATCACGACATTCCAAGCATCTTCAGTCTCTGACTTCACCGAACGCACCACATCAAAATAGCCCGTTTTCGCGAATCGCACTACAGAGCGATTGGAAACGACATACACTTTCGTGAATGAGAACAGTCCAGCGGCATTCGTCGTTACCACCGACTCTCCGGTTGATACCGTCACCCCTGCTACAGGGTTTCCATCAGTATCTTTTACAATACCAGACAGCGCAATATCTTTCATTACGCCATTGACAACCGTTCCTGGATTAACAGGATTCACTGGATTGTCTTCATCATCATTGCTGCTACATGCAGATAGCAAGATGACGGAAAGTGCCATTAGGCACAAATACTTAAATCTGTTCATAATGAATAATTTTGAAAGGTAAATATTTTATTGAGGTTTATTCATCACAGGTCTTATCAAGTGTCCTATGTATCGAGCATAACTGGTGCAACTGGCTCCCCAATCATCGAATTCCAGACGATATGCGTTACGAGTTTCTTCCGTGTTTAGTGTGCCAGTCCAGTAGTAGCCATACTCACCAAATTCTCGCTGCTCTGTTCCAAAACGGTCACCTCCAGCTGGAAGAAAGATACTATTGCCGTTAGGGCCTGTCACAGTCATGCCAGGAGTTCCATTGCTTACAGACCAGTCCCATGAGCACAAATCTATCAGTTCGGTCATCTCGGCCTCAGTGGGAAGTCTCCAATCACCACCCCATTTTGCTGTAGCAATATCAAGCTGTGTTCCACAGATTGTAGTCGGGGGAGCCGCACCGCCATAGAGCGATGATGCCCACACAGTGCCATTCTCATTCAGCACATTGTATGACGTGTTCGTCCCCGTTGGGTCTGCCCAGCCGTATAGTCCGCCCGGTTCTGAATCGGAATTTGCGCCGATATTCCATTTTGCCCAAAGAACAGAGAGACCAAGGTCAATGGCATTATCAGGCACCTTATCAGTCTTGAATGAGTAGGTGCGCCCATAGCTGTATTTACCATCCATCTTCAAATATGCACAATAATAATATTCTGTGCCATAGTTGAGGTCGTTAATTTCTGATAAGAAGGTTTTGTCTTCGCCAAGTGAAGTTGCGATTCTTGTTCCTGTTTCCTTGGGATTGGAGGATGTGCCGAAGAAGAATCCCACCTCCATCTGTGGCGCATATTCAATCTTGCCTTCAACATGTCCAGCAATAGCATATTGAGTGGCAGCGAGCTTCGTTGCGTCATCCGTATTAGGCACAACCTTTACATTCAAATCCACACTTGGTGAAGCCTTGATGGGACAGTCCATAAAGACAAAGTAGGGATATACCTTGCAGTTCTGGTTGCTAATGGATACTCCTTTGGGAATGGGCAATTCGTAGGAATGGAAGTTTTCTTTCTCGTAGTGTTCTTCCTTGGTAATCTTGCATACTTCCCTTTCGTCTTCATCCACGATGATGAATCCAACCTCCGTACTTCCCAAAACAAGGTCTTCCTCTATCCCACATTTTACCCTGAGTTCACCATCGTCTGTCTGGCTGTCCACAATCTCGGTGTTGTGAAACCATGGAAAGAGTGATTTATCAAAGAGTGTGCCAAGATCCCACTCCACGCGATCATGTGCCCATTTCCCTTCCCAATGGAACACTTGCCATTTCATGCCCCATTCAAAGCCTGTGAACCAATTCCCATGAATGGACATATCGTCACGAATAGCGTCATACAGTTTGGAGCCTTGGTCTTTATATTTTTTATAGATGTATTTGGAGAACGGAACTTTCACACCCACTCTGACTCCCAAGTCACCTCGTGCATATAGGCGCAGCATCCAGAATTTATCCAAATTGAACAAGTCATCTTTTTTCTCGTTTTTCAGTTCCTTGACACGGAAGCCCATTTCAAGAGCAGCCCCTGCACTTACCTCTAATTCTCCAGCAAAAGACTTGGTGTACTCGTTATCATGTCCCAGCAGAGGTTCCACGGTTGTAGAGGTCAAATCTTTCAGGTTCTCATTTGTGCTGTAGCTGTGATGGTAATGAGTGACGTGAGTCACCGTCCGCTCATACTCTACTGCTCCCGTCGCACTGACACTCACAAAGGGAGTGAATGCGAAGTACACCTCAAAGAACGGAACATAGGGAATCGGTATCGTCCACCCTTTATCAAGCACTTCCCATTCTTTTTCATAGGAAATGCTGCCATATAGCTTGATATTTGACGTAGTGGTAAAATAACATGTCGAATGGTAATCAACAAATTCGTCTCCATAGAGGATTACTCGAGTTACGTCCACATGAGGTTCGGCTCTGACACTCAACTCGCACTTACCTCCCACTCCGAACGACCATTCGTCCGTCAATTTCAGATGTTGTTCGATGTCGTCAATAGACTTTGTGAACTCATAGGGTTCTAAATCTTTATGTGTCTTATTTTGTCCATCAGAAAGCCGACGTCTTGCATCTGCTGAACTTGATGTGTGATAGCTCTGTATATTGTAATACACATCATAAATTTCCGTTGGACTGATTTCTGTGTAGTAGACAGTTTTTCCAACCACTCTGTCAATCCTTGCAGCCAGAGCATGTGGGAATAGGGCACTCATTTCCTCAATCACAAATTTACACCCTGCAAGAGGCATTAGAGACGCTGGTGTCCACGCATCAAAAGTTATTGAGACAGAGTCGCTTTCTATGATATGGCTGAATAGTTCCTCTGAGCATACGACTACATCCGTCTTAACTACATTATCAGGAGTCTGATAGCTGATACTATCGATACTGGCGAGGGGAATACGTGTAACAGAGCCACCCTCCCATACATCTTGTATGACATAGTTTTCACACAGAATACTGTCCGCATCATATTGGGAATAAGTGATGCTGTCAATACTCTCGAATAGGAATGCGTTGAAGGCACCATCGTTACGGAACACATATAACGCACGTTGCTCCTGCTGGGCAAGGAGAGGCAAAGCCAATAAAGGTAACAATAGACTTAAAAGTATCCTTTTCATCTTATCATTATTTTATGACTCTCATCACCAACTTTCACAATATACACACCAGAAGAGGGTTTTGCCAGAGAAACTATGGTCACGGGGTCTGTGCCAGCTTTCTCAGAATGAATCAGAGTACCATCCATGGCATAAACTCTGATTATAGTACCAGGGTTAAGATGCTGAAATGTAAGTTCGTCGCCTTGCACGGATATGTATACAACGTTTTTATCTATAGTTTCGATACCTGTGGTTGGAAGCTCGTATGTGTAGCGTACAATTTGTGACAACGGATAGCTGACAATAAGCTCAGTGGTTGTTATCACTAAGTCCGGGGCTTCGAATGTTGTTTTAGGCTGTTCGCGCAAATTGAAGTAGACTTTCTCTCCACCCTTCATCCAGACCACAAGTCGCTGTGTCTGGGGCATCTGCTATACCGCCACTTCCAAGAAGTAACAGCATAAGAGTAATTTTCAGTAAATATCTGTTCATGAAAAATCTGGATATAAGAAAGGCGTGCAACCATCCGTAACTTGCATCCTTTTCTTGGCTACCGGCAAGTGGCCATCATTTCTCACAAGTGTTGGGCAATCCACGCCTAAACGTGAACTTCCAGACATCTTGTTCTCGAAATGAATATTTTGCCGGTATTCAGAAAAGGGAGAACAAGAGCTTTCAGCTCATTTATCCATAAAGTACGAACGGGAACGACGCACAATCCTTTTGATTATTGATTCGTGTCTCTTGTTCCCTTGTGGGAGAGCCGCACCCGTGCGGACTTCATCCCAATTTTCTGTCGTTGCTTTCTGTTTCTTGTTATTTGATATTTACTTGGTTGATACTAATCTATTCTTTTACTTTCTGTACGAATTCAGCAGGTGTCATCACCTGTATGCCCAAGTCGTTGAAACCTTTCTTGTCACGGGTTATTACGATGTCAGGCTGATAGGGAATTGCAGACAGATACTGCACGGCATCTTCATAGTCGTATGGTTCAAGTCTTGCAGCTTGTTCCAAGACTGAAGCATCTACGTTGCTTATCGTGAACATCCGTAGCATAGTCTTTATCTGTTCCAAAACAGCAACACTGTCATAGTGTTTTGGCAGAACGTAAGCACAATTCACAATGCTGAGTGATGAAACGATACCTGTTATCAGACCTTCGTCGGCCATGGAAAAGATGACAGCAGCATCCTGAAAGAACCCATCGCGATGGGCGAGATGATCAAGCAGGACATTTGTGTCTATCAATGCTTTTATCTTGCCCATTCCTGCCAACGCTCTTCAAGTTCGCTTTCCAAATCAACACCTTCTGGCAATTTGCCTAAGGTCATAGCCATCACCTTTGCTGACGGTTTGTAGTCCCTGGGTATCTTTGGAAACACCAATTCTGCCTTACGCTGCCTCTTTTCCACACTTTCTGCAGCCTCCATCAAGTGGTTAGCCAGCCAACGTTGATTGCTCGCTGTTAGTGAAAGCCCCTGTAGGTAGCTCCACAGATTGTTGAGTGAAATTGTATTCATGTCTTATACTTTTGTTTGTTTATGCTTGCAAAAGTACTCATTTTTCTTCAATTTGCGGTCGATTTTAGCAAAAAAGTGCTTCTTGGCTCACGATTTTAGTGAATAAAGAATTGGAACGACCTGGTATGACACCTCTGGGTGATATTTCTGAACTCGTGTCAAGTCACGACGACGTAAAGACAGTTTCCACCCGATTGACCGCCTCTGTCTTGTTGGCAAGCATAACCTCCGCGTAGCGCTGGGTTGTCTTCACGCTCTTGTGACCAAGCAGCTCACTCACCAGTTTGAGGTCGTTGCAAGCCGATAGGGTGAGGGTGGCAAAGGTGTGGCGGCTTGTGTGGAAACTGACGTTCTTCTTGATTCCGGCGTGTTCTGCTATCCACTTGCAACTACAATATACCGCCGTTGCTGTGGGCAGATGGAAGACATAGCCGTTTTCTTTATGTTCTGGAAGGAGCGACAATGCCATCTTGCCGAGAGGCACACGAACAACATCATGTGTCTTTGCCAGCTCCATGACTATGACAGGGGATGTGTCTGGGTTCTTGATGTCTGTCCACTTCAACGAGCGGATGTCGCTAATGCGCAAGCCTGTGAAACAAGCAAAGGCGAAGGCTCGCTGCGTTTCCTTGCCGTCAGTCTCTACGTCCATGAAACGCTGCACCTCATCGATGGTGAGGTATTCACGCTCACCTTTGCACTTGCGGTATGTCTGCGACTTGTCGAGCTGATAAAAGGGATTGGCTTTCATCTTGCCCTCCTTCACGGCCTTGTTCAAGATGGTATTGAACTTCGTCTGGTATGCCTTCAACGTCGAAGGACTCAAAGGCTTGTTCTCTTTTCGCCAGTGCTTCTGCACATAGCCATCGCCAAGGAACTGCAAGAAGCCATACACAAACTTCTTGTCTATCTTTGACAGAAGGATGTCTTTTTTGCGGATTGAGGCAAGATATTGACATACAGCATCCCTCATGGTCTTTGTCTGGTTGATGGCAGCATTAGAGTATGTACCGTTATTCAGCATCATCTTTTGATACTCATCCATCCACTCCAAGAACGTAACCTTGTTGTTCTTGTCTTTAGTCAGTAGTGTTTTCTCCTGCTGCTTGCTTTCCTCAGTGGGGATGGTGTCTGGGTGGAGAGTGCGTTCTGCCTTGATAGCTTGTGCTTTCTTCAAGGCATTCTCATTCTCACGCTTCGCCCGTTCGTCAACCTCTGGTATGAGATAGAGACGAAGGAACTCGTATGTGCGCTTGCCCTTCTCGTAGTAGTCGAGGAAAAGGCTACGGCTGCCGTTGGCAACTGGCTTTGACCTTAGTGTTATCTTCATTCCTGCTTTCCTTCTTGAAACTTGTCAAACATATTGTCCATAAGGTTGATGGCATCCACACGCTTCTGGTCAACAATCTTGGCATACACCTCCGTCACCTTGACGTTGGTGTGTCCCATCAGCTTGCTGGTGGTATAGATGTCCGCACCCAGCGTGAGCATAAGCGTTCCGAATGTGTGCCTGGCACAGTGGAAACTGATGTGCTTGTCAACATGGGCGGCTTCCATCCATTTTGACAGATAACGCCCAACCGTGGACGCATTCTGTGGAACGCGGAACAACAGAGTGTTGTCATCCTCCACAGTCGGCAACCACCGCAGGGCTTCTGTTGAAAGCGGCACTGTCACTGTGCCGCCAGTCTTCACCATTTCTGTAAATATGTATCGTGTCTTTCCATCGGCAGAAAGGTGGATGTCCTTATTGGTCATCTTTCTTATATCGCTTATACGAAGCCCCGTAAAACAGGCAAACATGAAGGCTGTCTTCAACTCCGGGCTGGGGCAGGGAGCGTTGGCAATCCTTTTTAGTTCGTCGATGGTGAGATACTGTTTGTCACCTTCTTTTGGTTGCGGACGCTCCTTCGGGTCGAGCATCTTCACCGGGTTGGCAGGAATAAGACCTTCACGCACAGCCTTGTTCAAGGCACTGGAGAAGATGGCGAGGTAACTGTGGACGGTGTTGATGGTAACATATTTGCTGTTGTTCCCTTTGCTGCTATACCGCTGGTCGGGAGTGGTAAGCAGATACTTGATGAAGTCTCGGCAGAAATCCCTATCAACTTCATCAAGGGCGATAGACGTTCTGTTGCTCTCATAGAGGAAGTCATCTACCTTTGTGTGTAATTTGCGCCGTCCATCAAGCGTGCCTTTCTTCACGCCGAGAGACATCTTCTCGTACTCCGAAAGCCAGTGCGAGAGTGGCATGGAAGCACGTTTGATAGTGTTCCAGTTTTCTATGCCGTGGCTCTGCAAGGCCAACACTCGCTCTGACTTTATCTGCTCAGCTATCTTTCGCGTCTGGGCATTCTGATACTTCGCCAAGGGCGTAGTCTCTGGTATCAAGTACAGTTTCAGGAACTCGTACTTGCGTACACCTTTATGATAGATGTCGAGAAAGAGGCTGATGTTGCCATCCTTCAACTTCTTCTCTCTGATATGAACAGGTTCTTTCAGCTTGATACTCTTCTTGGGTCTTGCCATTTTCGTTACCTATGTTTTCTTTTGTTTTACCCTGCCTTGGAAGGCTCGTTTTCTTGGGTGCAAATATAGTGATTTATTTTGTAACTGGGTCACAAAATAGACACAAAAGTAACAAAATTAAGTGTTTTTAAGGAAAAGGCCGAGCAACAAAAGAAAAACAAAAATATTTTAGCAATTTATTATAATAAAGCATTTTACACGTTTCGTTTTGTTGTTTGCTTTTTACAAGAAAACTTATCAAAATAGGCTTGATAAGTTATTCTTTGTCAACTTCCACCCCACCGGCTATAAGAACGGCAAGAAGCTGAACCGCTATGTACTGTGGAATAACCGGAAGCTCCGTCTTGTCATACGCAGTTGGAGAGACTATAAGGCTTTGGATGAGCGGGGCAATGTGGTATTGGACTTCATCGACTGCAACAGCAACAATGTTTCTACCGACAGTGACGATATGTTTGTCGACTTGAACGGCTTCACCTATCTCAATGGTAATAAGCAGGAGATACGCATCGAACGTTGCTGGTACGAGGACGAGAACGGCAACGAGGTGGAGCCCGACACTATCACGGGCGAGTACTCCGACATGCCCCATGTGCTCAGCTTTTTAGGCCGCAGTTATAGTGAGGTATTTGATATTCTTATGGACGACCCCAAAATCATGTCCTTGATGGCCCCGTTCCAGTCCGCCTACAAGAACAAGGCCAACGACCAGTTGGAGGGTATGTTGGGTACGCTCCGTGTCAATGCTGCCCGTCTTGTTTCCCCAGAGGCTTACTGGGTATTCACCGGTGACGACTTTGACTTGAAGATTTCCGACAGGAATAGTCCCAGTTATCTTGTCATCGCCAATGACCCGGAAAAGGAACAAGTCATCGGCTCGCTCAACGCCCTCATCCTCAACCGTCTCGTAACACGTATCAACAGCAAGGGCAACCTGCCCGTGAGTATCATCGTCGATGAGCTGCCAACGCTCTACTTCCACAAGATAGACCGTCTTATCGGTACGGCGCGAAGCAACAAAGTCGCTGTCACCCTCGGTTTCCAGGAACTGCCACAGTTGGAGGCCGACTACGGCAAGAACGGCATGCAGAAGATCATCACCACCTGCGGCAACATCTTTATGGGTGCGGCCCGCAACAAAGAAACACTTGAATGGGCCCAGAACGATGTCTTCGGCAAGGCCAAGCAGACAAGCAAGTCCATCACCATCAATGACTCTAAGGTCAGTACGTCCATCAGCGAGAAGATGGACAACCTCGTCCCTGCCGCCAAGATCGCCGACATGGCCACCGGCTGGCTTGCAGGACAGGCTGCCCGCGACTTCACCCCCACGGAGCGCAGCTCTTTCAGCAGCATCAATCTTGAGGAGAGCCCGGAGTTCAAGACCACCAAGTATTTTTGCAAGACCAACTTCAATATGGCAGAGATCAAGAAAGAGGAAGCCCGATACGTTGACCTCCCTAAGATATACGCTTTCAAGGATGCCCGTCAGAAGGAAGTTATGCTGAATCGCAACTTTGCCCGAGTAAACCGTGAGATTGACGAGATGATAAAGAGCTTGCTCAACTCGGCCACATAGTTATCACAGAGGATTAAGCATCAATAGGGAAATTCTCTCAATCTGTGTAATCTGTGAAAGGTAAACACACCCACCTTTTGCGAGAGATGTAGAATGTGATTCCTGCGGGGGTAGGACAGAGATGCCACCCACTTTCTACGGTCACACCCTTGCATCGTAAAAATGAGGAGATGTCCCATGTGCCCCTCCTAACCCACGGATGGCAAGACGACTTTTTGGTATTGATGGTTTCGCCGTAGGGGTGGCCCCCCCTGTGGCTGTCCT
>Ga0256406_1003225_pt1 | contig 20762 bp, 19 predicted proteins | sample RumenRJG_03DNA_FD_185986 | JGI IMG/M metagenome (GOLD analysis project Ga0256406, IMG submission 185986) | Bovine rumen microbial communities from Lethbridge, Alberta, Canada - RJG_03 | ecosystem: Host-associated > Mammals > Digestive system > Stomach > Rumen | place: Canada: Alberta | collected... | reverse complement strand
GATTCAGTTTTGAAAGAACGAGTTCCAAAGTTGTTTTTATTGCGCCTTGGCCGCAATTTTTTATATCTCCGGCTTCTCAGCCGTCAGATACCTATCAGTTGCCTTCCGGGTTTTCGACACTACTCAAAATAGCAGACATATTTCTCAGTATTCCCGCTTTTACTGTTCCTCCTGCCAGTCTGCAGTGCTCCTCCCAGATAATCAAAGAATTCCTTTATAAACAGCTGCCTGCTGCTTGCCGCAGAATACAGCAGTTCCTGTCTAGCGCATTCTCAGTTAAATAACACCGGATATAATGACAAATATGCAATTTTGAAAGCAGTCTGTAGTATCCTACACCTTTTCTGCGCAAAAAATACTGCATGGAAAGGTGCTGAATATTACGCATAAAGTATATCCTGAGATCAGGCCGCCTTCAACAAAATGCGTACCGGATCACTGTGGATTGGTTACTATTCAGCGATAAAGTGAGCCTGTAAAAATGCCTGTTGGCCTTTGCCACCTTCCATTCATCAGTGCAGTCTGTAGAGCTGCAGATAAACAGTTCGCGCAGCAGAGCCACAAACACAATGTTCTAGTCACTAATTGCGACGGCAAGAGGGTTTCGTAATCTGGACAATATGTTCGCTCTGATCTACCTTCGATGTTCAGACCTGACAGTTCCGCTAAACAACAGATATCAGCCATCTAAGAAGAAGATAGCAGAACTTAGAGAACTGCAGAACGCAAGGAAAAAAGCAGGAATGGAGAAGAAGCGGGGATCCATTCAAGCATGTTAAATCAGCAATAAACCACCCACCATGAGTACAGAAGAGCCAAAAAAGTGGGCATGGTCTGATGACCACACCCACAAGAGAGAGGAAGGAGAAAAACAGTTTTTATCTTGTTCCGGCTTTTCTTCTCTTATCAATGAGATACATGACAGAGAAGGAAGCAATGCCGCAGGCCAGTACATAGCCCATGATATCCGTATCTACACCGGTCTGAGGTGATGTACTCTTTGCCGTTACCTTTGCTTCTGCTGCTGTACCAGATGTTGTTCCTGCTTCAGCAGAGCCAGACTTGCCTTCTTCCGGCTTTGCCGGTTCAACAGGTCTTGTATCAGCAACATAGAATGTAGCTTCGGCATCATCGCCATCCTCATAAGTGAAGCGGATCTTATGAGCGCCGTTTTCCAGTGTGTGCAGATAATCAGCATGGAGTGTAACCTCGTTTGATCCTGACACTGCATCGTAATTCTTGGCATCAACCAGCTCACCGTCAATGTACAGGCCAGTGAATTCAGGGAAATTGCCATGCCGAAACGGTTCTCATCAATGCGAGAATGGATATAGGTCAAATGCCTTCCGGAGGGCAGTTCAATTAGCATCATCCCTGCTGTGTAGACAAACTGGAAGCCATGAATCTCTGTGGTAGTATGCATGCGGATACAGTACTTAGCCGCTTTCTCCGCGTCATACCAGAACTGCACGATATTCGCATTCGCCTTGCGCCACTTATCCACGATGCCCTGCAACTCTTCCTCACGCAGTCCCATATCCAGTGCTCCCATCGCCTTCAGTGCTCCTACTGAGCCACCATACCCGCAAGCCAATGTGGCAATCTTACCCTTCTGCCGAAGCTTACCATTGATGCCATGCTTTACCACAGGCACGCCAAACATCGCGGATGCGGTTGCACAATAGATATCTTCACCCTTGGCAAAAGAGTCAATCGTGTTTTGTTCTCCTGCCATAAACGCCAGTGCCCTGGCTTCCACCGAGGAGTAATCGGCCACCACAAACTTATAGTCAATCCGCGGTACCAGGGCGGTACGAATCAGTTCTGACAAGACCTGCGGGATATTGTCATACAGCATGTTCAGTGACTCATAGTCGTCCATCCTAACAAGCTCTCTGGCCTGTTCCAGGTCTGGCATACTGTTACGGGCAAGATTCTGCAGCTGCACGATCCTTCCTGCCCACCTACCGCTTCGACTAGCTCCATAAAACTGGAACATGCCACGGATCCGATGATCTTTGCATTCTGCATTCTTCATCGCCGTATACTTCTTAATACTACTTTTAGAGGTCATCTGCCGCAGTTCCAGTATTACTTTGACCTGACCGTCTGCGCTTTTCAGCATCTCGGCAATATGCTTTTTATCCAGTGAGTTAGCCTGAGCACCATGGTCTTCCAGCCATCCTGTCAGCTGCACCACACTGCCAGGGTTTTCCAGGCCGGTGATCTCTTTCATCCTTACCTTCAGGTCAGCCATCACTTTTTCACTGATGGAGATCGCATTATCCACCAACTGATCATCAATCCCGATACCGCGATCGTTGATGCTTTGATCAATCCAGTATTCCTTCCACACAGACTCTGGCACAGGCCAATTCTGCAGGTGCTTTTGGATCTCCATCTCTGTCTCCACATCGCATACGTTATACTGTTTGAAAATGTCCCACTTGGCTGGTGCATCCGCTGGCAGATTACGGGTTCTGCCACCATTAAACCCTGGTTGGCTTACACGGCATGCAGAAATAACGGATCAGGTCTTTGCCTTCACTCATTTTCTGTTTATCCAGTCCAAGTACTTCTCCTGCACTCGCCAGGGACAGTGGCAGTCCCATATAGGCACACCAGATCATGGAGCACTTCCATCCCCTCGGGTTTAAGTACATATGGCACGGATCTTCCGCCGTGCTGTATCCCTGGAAAAACGCTGGGTGCGTGCGACGCAGCCAGACCGACAGGCATACTCGTTCAAAAGCAGCGTGGAACGCCCACTTAGTGACACACGGGTCAGACAGTGCACGCAATATCTCATCCGGTAGGTCTTGCCCAGAGGCAACATCATAGGTCACAACAGGTCAATCATCAACGGACACGCCAAACAGCAGGATCTCAAATGCTACAGAGTCGGTATACCCATACGTTCCTGCCACGTTCAAATCACGGTCGCTGTAGGTTTCCAAGTCAATACTGAGCTTCTTCATCTTCTTTTCTCCCATCCAGAAAAGCGGACGGATTTCTCCGCCCGCATGTTTGCTTCACTGCTTATCCCAGCAGATCATCATCGTTATCGTCGTCATCTGTGAAGTCGTCCTTAGCAGACACGTGTCCACCAAGGTGCTCACCATCACTGATCTTCTGCAAATTATTCAGCCCACAGGCGATGCCGCGGTTGCCATTGACGTTGTATGCATAGAAGTTAATGGATGCCCGGCCATAAACACCAGAGTAAACCTCACTATGATCGAAGATCGCCTGACGATTGGCATCGACGATACCAGGCGCCGTAGTGCTGGATGCGTTAATGAACCAGCAGCCTTTGTAGGCCGGATCATCCGGACGTTCCTTATCGCCATCGCGAAGCGGTGTGTGCAGGGATTCCAGCGGCGGTACAGTGCGGCTATTACCCTTGAGGCGATACGCGCCTTCTTCATACGCTGCCTTGATGGCCGCCTGGATCTTCTGATAATCCTCTGTTTCACTCTTGGGGATAATCAGGGAAATACGGTACTTGCGTGTGGTGCCATCGCCTACAGCCTTAGGCTCCCAAACATTCACGTAAGACCATCTTGTGCGCTTTCCCAATACTACCTTTGTCGGATTCTTCTTAAACATTGCCATTTTCTTATTCCTCCTCATCTTTAAAGTCATCTTCTGGCATCGCATTCAGCGCAGGACGAGGATCGCTCTCCGGAACCAATGTCGGTTTCCCCTGCGGCTTGACAATCAAATCTTTCAACAGCTCATTAAACTCATTCTTGCCAAGCATCTTCTGCATGGCAGTAACGGTCTTGATCTTCTTCTCGTACGGGTCATATCCTGCCTTCTCTACGACAGTGGCAACCTCATCACTATCGGCATATGTACGGTTGGCGCGGCCTTCCACCAGCTTGTAATGCGGAATAGCTGTACCGCCAATTGCCATATCCAGTGCTTCCTTCTTGAAGTCTTCTGCCCAAGAGATCAGGCCATCCACTTCCGCCAGCATCTTGGCTACAGACTCAGGATCAAGAGCTGCGGCTTCCATCCACTCGCAGTTCTGCAGGGACATATTGACCTTGGCCCTGGCATGGCAGGATCCCTTGATCTTGCAGAACGTGCACCAGTCACCAACGGAGAACTCGCCCTTACCAATGGCAGCAAGCTTGGCCACCGGAGCAAGTACCTCTTCCGCCCACTTCAGTAGGGCATCCTTACTGATGGTGAACGTGTCAATATGCGCACGGCGAGGCTGGTAGATGGTAAGGACAACCGTATCAATGGTATAGAGGTCTCCAAACGTATCCAAAGCACCCAGGCCGTAGCACAGCATCTGTGGATTCATCTGAGCCGGCACCTTGACGCCAACACCATATTTGAAATCAATGACGTGCATTGTGCCGTCACTGACGATCAGGCAATCACCGGTGCCAAAACCCTGAGGAACCCAGCGGCTATAGTCCAGCTTCTGTTCAATGCAGATCAGCGAATCCTGGCAAGTCTCTTTGGCTTTGGCAAGCTGCGCCATCACGTAGTCACGGTAATCATCTGCACACTCCTGCATTTCCTTGTCGTAATACTGCAGGGTGCCGTGCGGATCATCCACGAGGATGCCAAGTGCCTTCTTGATCTCAACCTCACACATCAGATGAGCTTCACTGCCTTCCTGGGCGTAACTGGTTGCCTTATCAGGAACAATCGCATTCAGCAAAGCACTGGGTGGGCAGTTAAGCCATCTGTTGGCGGAGGAGGCGCTCAGTACGGCATGCTGATCAGGCATGGGAGAGCTCCTCCGCTTCTTTCTTCAGCGTGCCGTACTCTTCCGGCTTTACATCGGACAGCTTCTTAACACCATGCTTTTCCAGCAGTGCCTTCACCTCATCACGCTTACCAGCCTTACTGAGCTCAGACAGCACGGTTCTAACTTCTTCCAATGTCACTGCCGGTTCAGCAGGCGTATCGGTTGCGGCAGGCTTAGCTTCTTCCTTAGCCGGTGTATTCTGTTCTGCCAGCTTGGCAAGATCGTCAGCCAGCAGAAGCAAATGTTCATTCAGTTCAGTCAATTATTCTTTACTCATATTTTTTCCTTCCTATATTTGATTGACTTGTGTATGCATATTTCTCAGGAAATACTTCTTGTTCGACGGTGGTCTGGCTTTTGTTTCCATCACTGATTACCTCCTACATGTCTCAGGCAAAGAAAATCGGGGCCTTTCATAGATTTCAGTGAAATTCTTCATAAACTTTTTTCGCCATGGTGAAGATGCGCTTCTTCATGGTGTTCCAGCTGCAGTGGTACACCTTGCGCAGCTCTTCACAGGTCAGGCCGTAGATGAAGAAGAGATAGTAGAGCTTCCAGTACTCCGGCAGGTAATTCTCAACCAGAAACTGTGTCTCTTCACTGGTAAAGAACTCGCACTGAGACACAGTGACTTCAAACGCATCAAACATCGCACGTGCCTTATCCTGGTGACCATCCATGCTCTCTGCCATTCCTTCCAATGACAGATTTCAGTTCTTGACCCACTTCTCACCCGGGTGATTCGCTTCCCATTCCTTGATCCGCGGCTTCATCCAGTCTTCTACCGGTGGGTGGCCGTTCTTGTTGTTGTAGTAAACTTCAGAGTCATTAAAGGCATACAGCATCTTGACCTGCTCTTCTGTTACTTCTCTTTCACCCGGTCTGATCGTTTCTTTGGTTCCATCAAATTCATATGTGTAGCTAGATCTTTCATCTGTTCTTGTTTTTCTTGTATCCACTTGGCTTTCTCCTTTGCGGGAGAAAAGTCCGAGGCAGAGCAAAACAAGTCTTCCTATTGGCCATCTGCATGAGATTTCCTCCCTGCTAAATGGCCGGCTGCTTACTGCCAGCTCTCGACCAGACAAACCGCTGTAAGCTTTAGCGGGCGTCCCCGCAGCAGCATGTCTGGCCTCACGAGTCTTTCAGCGACTCGGATCAAGGTTCGTTACCTGAGCCCTGATCTGAAGCGCTGAGTGACAATCAGTTATATTGATGTGGTGATGGGATTTATGCGATCTCCTATAAGGACAAAAAAAATGGCCGGAATCATCACAATCATCATTTCTGATGTTTGTGACAACTCCGGCCATTTGGTATCTCAACAGGATCCGTTGCTCGGTAGCTATCGCTTTATTTCAGCTTGTACTTTTTCAACTTGTGCTTTGAGGTCCTGCCAGGGAATCTGCCTGCGCACATTTCTGTCCTTGAACTCAATCATCTGCCCTCCATCATCTGTGATCACAAAATCACAAATACGAGGCTTACTCGGTCCTTCTGACCTTATATTTCGGATTGGAAAGTGTCTACTCATCTAACTCCTTTCTTTCAGAATGGCAGATCGTCTGAACCAAAGTCAGGTATATTTGTATCTTTCTTCGGATCATCCGCAATATCGTTATTCATAAAGCTATCGATAGCATCCTTGAACTCACCGAAGATCTTCGGATGCTTTGAACTGTTTTCAGCAGCCTGATACAAGCGGTCAACAACATGTGCGATCTGTGTTTCGTCATTATTTCTTGCAAGATATTTTCTTCCACCGTTGTTGTCAAGCATCCACACTTCACGAGCATGTGTGGATAAATGCGGAGCAGAAGTTTGATACTCAAACTTTTGGATCATTGTAAGATAAAGAGTTATGCCATTCTTCATCCGCAAGTGATAGAAGTTACCATCAACACACATATAGTAGCCAAATGCCATTGACTGATAGCAAAGATTATTTACAGGTTCTGCTGGCTCATCAGGTCCCATTGGCACATCTATATTCTCGTAGTTCAAAAGTGGGTGGTCGACATTACCATAGCCATCTGAGCGAAGTTCAATTAAACTTGCTGCTGTTTCAACCTTCCAATCCAGAAGATCATGCTGTGTATCAGTGATGAGCTTGTTGAAGAACTTAAGCAGATACTGTTCGGTTGGTGTCAATGCACTCAGATCAACAGTAAGCAGAGAGTCAATGCTTACACCAAGGACATCCGCAGCCTTCACAATAAAATCAATTCCAGGCTTACTGCTGCCGTCTTTTGTTCTGGAAATATAGCCGATACTCACTCCAGCTTTTTCTTCAAGATCACCAATTTTTATTTTTTTCTTTTCCAATAAATAGGCAATATTTGAAAACATTAGATTTTTGTCAAAGTAGCTCATAATCCGTCCCTTTCTTTTGCTTGCATCAGTAATATATATCTATTTGTTTTATTCGCCAATATTAATTTTGTAATTTTACTTATAGGTTTAGTTAATAAACATTCTTGAAAATTATTGTATACGTTGGAAAACTTTTGACATTCTATGTATTGATTTGGCATTCTTTGAAATAAGCCTTGATGATCTTTTGATTCAAACATTTGTTGCTGAAACAAAAAGGAGTATGCTTCACCACACTTTTGCTGTGATGGAACATACTCCCTACTTTATTCGATATTATTTACTGGATAACTGGTTGTCCTTTCTTCACTTCTCCTGCCACAGTAAAATGAATGTTTTGTCCCATTGCGTTAGTAATAATCAACATTGTGGACATATCATATGTCTTACTTAGCTCATCGAAATTTACTGATACAATTGGCTCTCCTGCCTTTATTAATGCACCACGTTTCTTATGAGCTTTAAATCCCTTGCCATTTGCCTCTACTGTATCAATTCCAATATGGACTAAAACTTCCACTCCATTTTTCATTGTGATTCCGAATGCATGCCCCGTCGGAAACATTGCAGTCAATTCACCATTGGCAGGTGCGCAAACATCTACCTTGTTGCCATAAAATTTGAATGCAACACCATCCCCCATTGTTTTCTTTGCAAAAACAGGGTCCGAAACCTTCTCGATATCAAACATTACTCCATCCGCTGGAGCAACAATGAGATCATCTGCAATTGTCGGAATATCTTTTTTGAATCTATTAAACAGTGCCATTGACACCTCCTTATTTAAAAGAACGCAAACGATGCAGGCGAATGCACAATTGCAGAAGAAACTAATATATTGGGGATACCGTCTTTCAAGTTGTACATCTCCACACGATTCTGATCGCAGAGCCCAATAATTAAAGAACGATCATCTTCTGCCACATTGAACCCTCTTGGATCTCCACCATCAAGTGCCATCCAGTTTATTTCAGTTAACGAATAATCCTCGTTAACCCTGTAAGAAATAATGCTTCCACCGCTCTTAAATGAACGGTTTGTAGCCCACACATATTTTCCATCATGCGATACGTGCACATCACTAGGCATAACTAGCGAAAAGTCCGCCATACCTGAAGTATTCTTTTCACCTTTTTCGGCTTCAAGATTTTTATACGTTGGAAGAGGATGACTGAGATAGTAGGTTTCTGGCATTGTTTTGATCTCTTGCAGCAGATCAACTTTCCCATTTTGAGGGTCAATATGATAAACAGAAAGCACAGGATAGTTTTCATTTACAACGTACCAGATATCCGCAAATGGATGAAAATCAGAATGTCTCGGTGCATATGCAGGTTTTGTATGATAACGATTAAGAATACTCAGTTTTCCTGTTTTCTCATCAAGATGCATGATTTCTAATCGATCCGCGCCACGATTTCCGGCAACAACCAAATCATCCTTCACCTTAACACTATGAATATGACTGGTAGATTGTCCTCCGCCATAGCACCAGTATCCATGACCACTAAATACTTTCAAATCTGTCAAAGGACCAATGCCACCATCATTGCGCAGTTTGAATACTGCAACGCTAGCATCGTCAAAACCTCTTTGAAGCTCCCATTCGCCACTCGAATTTTGAATATAATGACAGGTAACGGTAGTATGAGAACCGTGATTGGACGCGAGCAAGAACTTTCCGCTTTCTGTTACGGCAACATAGGATGTTCGTGACCCGTATGAAATGGAGTCATTAATCTTTCCAAGGCTTCCATCATCACCAATACGAAATGCTGTAACACCGCCGCCAGAACCATTTAAACCACCGAAATCCTTTGTCTCATTAGCAGCATAGAGATAGTGTTTATCTTTAGAGATACTGATAATTCCTGTATTATCGGCATAATGTACAGAATTTGGAATAAGCTTACCGTTCACCATGCATATGGAATAAACACCTTCTCCAGTTCCGGAGATAGACCCCTTGGATGCAGCCTTTCCGAGTACACTTGGAGTACCAACCGATCCCGAATAAATAATCATTCCTTTCGCCAGCCTTTCTATCAATACTCAAGGCAGTTTAACAGCATACCCAGGCTCATCCTCTTTCAAACGATTACCAATAGAGAATCTTGATTCTCCAGTTGCTTGACATTTGTTACAACGCACTCCTGATCCAGACTAAACCCACAAATTGTCATTTTCACGCGGAATTTATGAAAATGCTTCAATTCAATTAAAGGTTGCCCACGGAAAACTTTTGTTCCAATATAGAGTGGTCCAAATGCTTTTTTTACAGAGGAAGGATCAATACTAATTGTAATTAGGTTTGTATCCTGCGTCACCATCTGAATAGTAGCGAAATCAGGAGAGACTTTTTGTATTACACCACCAACTGGAGCTGTTAAACTTTTATCCCATCCAGTCAGTTCTAAAGTTATGCACCGCTTGCCAGAAGCATCTTTGCTCTTTTTACAGCTAGTGAGCGAACCGGAAATCGGACTGGTTATTACCGATTCGCTAATTATTTTTTTGCTTCTACCTCATCAGAAATATCAGATTCGTCAAACCCGAGCGCCCATGTGGCAATAAAAGTAGAAACAATAGATACTACTGCGCCGCCAATAGCACGATAGAAATTTGTTGGATCAGCTCCGGATGGATCGATAAAGTTTGCCATTGTGAAGAAGCCTGGTGCTCCAAAAGAATAAATTTTCACCTGAGCGAAAGCAAGATAAATTCCGGTAATTCCACAACCAATAAAGGCAGCAATCAAAGGCTTCTTCAAGCGAAGGCAGAGTCCATACAATGCAGGCTCAGTTGTTCCGGTTAGGAAAGCTGTAATTCCGGTAGAGAACGATGTTGATTTTAATGTTGCATGCTTTGACTTCAAGAAAACTGCTAAGGAAACACCAAACATAGCAAAGTTAATACCAATAAATCCAACGAGCAATGTGTTATCATACCCGAGATTTGTGAAGTTACCCATAACAATTGGAAGAAGTGCAAGATGCGAACCGGTTAGGACCATCAGTGGCGCCAGTAACGCAATCACAAAAATAGTAATGCGAGGTGCATGAACATTTAGGAAATTTATCAACAAGCTAAGTAAATCACCGAGCCAAGTACCTACAGGGCCTGTAATACACAGGGCAATTGGTACCATGATTGCAATCGTCACAAAAGGAACGCCGACATATCGAATCGCGTCCGGAACTATTTTTTCAACAAACTTGTTTACATAATACATAGCCCAGCATGTCAAAATCATTGGAATCAAGGTAGATGCATAACTGACCGCTGTCACAGGCAATCCAAAGAACGTAATTTTATTTCCCGCATCAACAAGTGCTGTGAAGCTTGGGTACATCATTACGCCAGCTATCATCTCAGTCATCACGGGATTAAGCTTCCAATGCTTTGCTGAGGTATATGCAATCAGGAAGGGAAGAAAGTAAAATGGTGCTTGAGAAATGGAATATAATATCTGGTAAGTTGAGCTGTCCTTGCTTAATCCACAGAGCGTCGCAATTGTAGCAACTGCACTAAACAGACCAGCTGCAACAATAGCCGGAATAGCTGGTCCCATGACATCAGCCAGCACATTCAAAACTTGTTCAAACGGATTAGCAGCTACTCGTCCTCCAACAGCATCTGATTTCACATTGTAATTATCCGTAATAGCCTTAAATACTTTTGAAACGTTATTACCAATGATAATCTGGAAACCGCCCATTGATTTTACAACATCTAAAACTCCAGGAATGCGCTTGATTGATTCCTCTTCAAATTTGGCTTCATCTTTGACCTTTAACCTAAGCCTTGTAGAGCAATGATTCAATGATGCAATGTTGTCAACTCCACCAACATGTTTCATGATTTCATCGGCCAATCGCTTGTTGTTATCTTCTGCCATAAATTATCCTCCTTTTGTTTTACAGAACTCTTTCTAATATGGCTTTTCTCTTAATACTCTTGCTAAATGAATGATGAGGTATATACGATCTGAATCACTTAACGCATAACCATATTCATGATTAGTCATGTCACTAACCACATCTAAGAATTTATAGATATCGCTGTATTGCTTCTTTAGCATCTCGTATAGCCCATCTCCTCCCATATTGACAGCCTGTTCTCGATCTGTGCTGAACACGCGTGCACTTAAGAATTTAAGATGTGTTACAAATCGAGAATAGGATACGGTTCCTTCATCTAAGCGGACATGGAAGTAGTCCTCGGTTAATGCGATCATTTTTGTAATGAACTCAATGCTTCGATTTAAGTCCAAGTTCACTCCTGCATATTCAGAATTAATAATGTGGAAAGCAATAAAGCCAGCTTCGTTATCATCAAACTCTGTACGGAAAGTATCATTTATCAGTAATATAGCCCGTTTACTGGCATCAAATTCTTTTGGATAAAATGTTCTGGTTTCGTTAAGAACCATGTTAGGAACCAGAATATGCTTTTGATATTTTTGAACTGCATAGTAAATATGATCTGCAAGATGCAGCAGAATATCATCATCAAGCTTTTGGTTAAGTTCCTTCTCCGCAATAGCTTTTATCTCTTCAGAGATTTGGAAGTATGAATATGGAATTTCTCGCGCCAGCTCTTCTAACCGTGTGCGATTTTCTTTGCTAAGCGGAATTACACGGGTTGCCTGCGACGGGTCTATCTCATCGTATTGAACTTTTCCGAAAACGATTCCTTTTCCAAGGATTAAATATTCCTTACGGTGGTCATCGAACGCGATAGCAGCACTATTGTTAAACACCTTACTAATTAGAAGCATGCCTATTTCACCTCCTTTCTACATAAGAAAAAGGCAATATTCATTCATTTAAGAACGGATATTGCCTTTCGTGCACTCCAATTTCTAATTTATATATACACAGGTAAATTGGGATTGTCAATTACAAACTTTAGCTCAAGGGCATATTTGCTTTTTCGGTAGACAGCTGCTCTGACATTTTCATCATGGCAAAATGTGCCGACTTTGGACATACGATCCATAAAAAAGCCACACCGATGATCTTCTTGATCATTAGTGTGGCTAAGAGTGCATACTGCGCCAGCTATCAGACCTTTTTACAGCCCTAACTTAATGCCATTGCGGCAATGACCGGACTGTTTTATGGCCGTGAATGAAAGTGACATGAAAATTAGCAGTTTCCGGACAACATAAGAAAGCAGAAACAGGTCATTCCGTTAGAGCATTAACATATTTGCAATAGTTCAACTTGAATCGTATGCAAGCCATAATGTTATTACATTACATTTCATAAACATTTTCTTCGACCGCTATGCATTTTATCGGTTTTTGTGCCTATATTATCTAGTAACTCTTTTAAACCTGATCCCTAACTTATGAGAAGCAAAGTTCAATAAATAAACACATGAAGATGGAATATATCCAATCACATTCACCCTGTCATCCGCTGGAAGATCTTTTCTTGCAATGGAAATCTCCCCTTCATATCTGAGAAAGCGACTGTTATTAATGCAAACTGCACCACGGCACCTCAGCCTTGGCTCATCAGCCTGCACTGAAATTTTTCTTAATCTTGATTCTGTCGAACGCCAAAGCCATTCACTTCTGTCTATTCGATCATGATGAATAATTGCATCATCAATGATTTTATCTGTTACCAGCGGCACTTCGATAAATCCATTATTTAAGTTTTGCAGTATTTTCCAGTCTTTCTCTTTTACGTCAATGTCACCTATCAAAACATGATCGGTTTCTGTGTCCAGTAATTCCAGAGCATTGCGCAGAATTTCATCATGCATCAGCCGATGTTCTTCAACCGTTGCAAGACCATTATGCAATGGTCCGCGCAGATGATTATCTCCTGGAATAAAGGCAATTGTCTCAATACCCATATGATGAAGCTCATGATTTAAAGACTTCACAAGTTCCATAGATATGCCTGTGTATGGCTCAGGATAATAATTATGGCAGGCATAGATCCAGTTCAAATCAATTCCTGCCGCTTTCAGTTGATTAACATCTTTCTCTGTGACAGTAGAAGCGTTAAGAACAATATGAAAAGATGAAAATTTCGCAGCAATTTCAGAAACAGTAAAACCACTGTCCAGCCGTACATACTCAATCCCATATTGATGCAAATCTTCATAAGAAGATAAATGATACTTCTCAAGTACTGTTGGAGAAATATCAACAATCAGCTTAATTCCATGTTGTCTGGCATATAATAATATCTCTTGGAATTCTTCCAGGTCAGATCCATTGTCTTCTGGCAGCTGCAATGTAGAAAAGCCGATTTTAAGACCGGCTTTTTCGGCATGATCGATGGCTGACAATGTCAGTTCCTTTTTTTCATTTGGATAGATGGATATGCCAATCATACCTGCATTCCTGTTTATTCAGCGAATGGCGCTTTCATATACGCCTTCGCATAAGGATTGACACCAGCTTCAACAGCATGAATAATTGCCATTGCATGATAGAACTCATAATATGGCATATTGTTTACACCGCCATTAAAGATGGTATAGCAGCGTAATGCATCAAACCATTGGTCCAGCTCTTCCTGAGATTGTTTAAGATAGACACTTGGAGAAAACCCTGAAAGATCCTCGCAGTTTTCCCCATAATAGAGATCGATATCCAGCCCTTCATTCCGCAGCAATCTGACAGCCTCAGTTACCGTTTCATACACGTAATAGTGCCTTGGATGCAAAGTCCCTCGGGCATGCGCGATGACACAGTCTGCCTTTTCTTGTTTTAAATAATCCGCTGTCATCTTAACAAAGGTTTCCTTTGAAGGAAGCGTAGAAGACGTGTAATCCAGCTGCAGGCATTTCCCGCCCATCTTTTCATCACACTTTTTCATTTCCTTCAGCAGAGAATCCGCATAAGCTGATTTCTGCTGTTCCGTTGCCAAAGGATCTGTCAGTCTCCCTTTCGTAACATGGACAAACGTGCAGAGTGCTCCTTTCTTCGCATAGCGGATGACCATGGGGCCACCCTGCAGTTCAGCATCCAGAGGATGCCCGCCAAAAGATATAATTCGCTGATAATTTCTCATTCTGCCAGATCCTTTCTATACATGTTATATGTCCTGTAAACATGCAGACCATGCCGCTCATAGAACCGGCGTGCAGCCCCGCCGGTCCACAGACAATAGAAGGAATAAACAGCCTGTTTCTGCATTTCCTTCATCTGCATTTCAAGCAAAACACCGCCAAGTCCTTTATTGCGATATTCTTCAGAAATACCAATCGGACCAAATCTGCCGTCATTGCCGTCTATCCTGCGCATACAGAATCCAATTACTTTATCGTTCTGAACAACTAACATGATCGTTTTTGAAGCATCATTATGGCTGATCAGCCTCATGGCATCAAGTGTCCAGCCCGCCCCAAATTGAGCTGCAGTTAGTTCAAGAAGAGAATCCATATAATATTCTCTATATGGAATAAAGCTGATTCCTTCTTTTTCAAGACTGATTTGTTTCTGTTTCACTGTTTCACTGAACTGAAAAGTATAAAGATCTCTTGCCATACTAACGCATTCATCTTTTTTTGCATACCCATGCTTTTCAAAGAAAGAAATCGCAGAAGTATATTGCAGATCAACACCAGGCGTAAAGTAATTCGGGCTGTATGCTGCAAGTGTAATCTGGGATGCTCCCTTCTGCTTCAAAAGCGATTCGCATCTTTCCAGCATCTTTGATCCATATCCCCTTTTACGGAACGGTTCTGCCACGAACATGACTGTAATCCATCCGCGCTCTGGTTCCAGTCCTCTTGTTAAATATGGGTATTTACGTTTCATGCCAAGGCAGAAGCCAATCACCTTGTTATCAAGAAGAGCAGTCAGAGCAAGCTCCTGGTCAAAGTTCTGATCGAAAACAATCATATACATAAACCGATCTTTGGAAATAGGATCATAGGGCAGTGATTGATTCCAGCAATCAATTATTTCATCACAACGGTGCTGACAATATTTCTCTATTGTAAATGTCACAGCGATGCCTCCTTTGCTTCGGCTGACAATTCTTCCTGTTCTCTTGCCAGTTCCTGTTTCTCATAAATCCGGAAGAACGGTAGAAAGATCAGATAAATCAGCACAAAGTTGAGGATTGAAATAACCGGTGCCAGCAGATTAAAACCCGAGCCAATAAAGGATGCAATAGGAACAGGCATTGTCCATACAACCATTGCAACAATCGGCGGCGTAAGACCAAGCGCAGCAAGAATTCCATCAAAGACAAACAATACTGTAAAACCGATCACCCAAGGAATAAACATCAATGGATTCAGCACAATCGGCAGACCATACATAACTGGCTCTGCAATATTGAAGATCGTGCCCGGCAAAGCCATTTTGCCAAGAACCTTAAACCTCTTGACTTTTGATCTGACGCAGAGCAGTGCTACAGGGAATACTGAGCAGCGAACATAGAAGTTAATCCATTGCTCCGTGAACATATAAGGAATCGACTGTCCATTTGCATAGGCATTAATATTTTCAGTGATTTCCTGTGTCCAAATGGGATTCATGATAGAACTGACAATATTTGAACCATGAAGCCCAACAAACCAAAGCAGTCTGTCAAGGAAAAAGCCAAGCAATTGTGCAATGAAACTCGATCCGCCAATAACCAGTTTGGCAAATACATTGTTCAATACAGACAGAAAATCAAAGTCAGGAATGCCCATTCCAATAATCGATGCAATAACAAATACGATTGTTACCGGAATCAATGCTGTAAATGCATTTGCAATCATTGGCGGAACAGAATCTGGCATCTTTATGGTGATTTTCTTACCAATCAGGAAACGATAAAGTTCAACTGCTCCAATAGAGATAAAGATTGCGCCAAACATACTGGGAGATCCAAGCACATAATTCGGCCAGTCAAAATTCTCTGAAAGCTTTGCCCAGTCAATGAAACAAAGAAATGAGGCAAGACCAACAACACCACTGACAATCGGAGAAACATTGTGGTCTTTCTTATGATAGAACGTTCCAAGATAATAGCCATTCAGCATGGAAACCCACAACGCAAGCAGATTGATGGAAATAAAGACCAGCTGCAGCAGCCATGGACGACAAGGTTCTACAACTGCAGAAATGCCATTTGCCAGTGCCGGAATGTTTATTCCTGTCTCGCCAAACAAACCGGCAAGATTCAGAATCAATGTTGCCGTAGCACCAATAATCATTAACGGCATCAGATTGATAAATGCATCCTGTAAGGCAGTCAGATATCTAACCTGAGAAACAGAAACAAGCGGTGGAGCAACTTTGTTCTCCACAAAACTGGTAAGACGATCTAGAAACTTTCTTTTTTGCTTTGAATCAGTCATAGAATTATATCCTCCATTGATTACCTCTATTAACAAGATAGCATCCCGGAAAGACCATTTCAAGATATTTCTCATTCATTTTGTGAATTTTCCCATTCTTGACAAATCAATCAACTTTGACCATCATTTTATTTGCTTATCCAGAGGGATCAATATATGACACCATTAGAAAGAATGTCTGCTCATCAAGCCGAATTTACGCGTTCAGACCGAAAGATACAGGATTATCTCAATAACAATCTTTCTGAAATATCGTCTTATTCAATCACGGATGTTGCTGAACATATTGGAGTCTCAAAAAGCGCCTTACTGCGTTTTTGCAAAAGAATCGGGTACAGCGGCTATTCCGAATTTAAATACCATGTTTCTAGTTATCTGCTGTCTGGAGGCACCAACGGAGAAAGCACCATCCATTCCATTGAAGAATTTACAAGTTTCTACATTAGTGGAATTCAGGAAATCAAAAATTATGTTAATGATTCACAGTTAATACAAACTGCTGAATATATTCTACGTGCAAACCATATCCGTGTATTTGGCATTCATGAAAGCGGCCTGTCAGCAACATATTTCTCATATCGCCTTAATACGCTTGGAATTGATTCCGAAGCAATATCTTCCGTCGCTTCATTTCACTCCAAAATTATGTGTGCAAAGAAACAGGATCTAAATGTTTTCTTCAGTGTTTCTGGAACAAATTCTCAAATAGTCGAAGCCTCGACACTTGCTTTGGACTCCATGGCTGACAACATTATGATTACCTGCAACAGGCTCGTCCCGCATGCCAGTCAATTCAATTGCTTAATCACGTTGCCCATGATCAGCTCTCACAGTAAAAATCTTTTTCTTGATTCACATTCAATTGTAATTATTAGTATTGATTTGCTGATGAACTATATTGCCAAGGATCTCGGAATAACAGAGGGCTGATTAGCAGTAATAATAAATAGTCGACTAAAGTTAATTGGCTATCTGTTAGACTTAAGCCCTACAAATTTGAGATCCTGCCAAAAAAGTGGGCATGGTCTGATGACCACACCCACAAGAGAGAGGAAAGAGAAAACCAGTTTTTATCTTGTTCCGGCTTTTCTTCTCTTATCAATGAGATACATGACAGAGAAGGAAGCAATGCCGCATGCCAGTACATAGCCCATGATATCCGTATCTACACCAGTCTGAGGCGATGTACTCTTTGCCGTTACCTTTGCTTCTAGATACGGCGGAGTTATGGACGCACTAACCCGTTTTTCTCTGGTACTAGCAATCTGGCATATGGCACCGCAAATGAAACCCGGATGTAATCATGCTGTCTGGTATCGCTTTACAGCGTCAGCCGTTCATTATTTTCCTGACTTCAGTTGCGCCGTCAATCTCTCTCCTGGACTTTTCGCCGGTAATCACAAACAGATAGACTCTAGATACCAGGCGATTGATTATAGTACCGGTGAGACTAGTTCTGCATTCTAAAGCAATTCAGTCAATTAATCCAGTTTCTTGAGTTGGTAATGACAGCTTTCTGAATTTTCTGGTTTCTTCATGAATCTGTATCAATTTTCCTGAAACATCCCTATGCCAATACAGCCCTTTAGCATCCTTAAAAGAAATGGATGGCCCATAGTGATGACACATTCCGCCTCCTCCAAAAGGTACGTTTATATGATGTGTTCCTGGAGGAACTGACTCCACAAAGCTGCACCATTCTTCTGTTTTGCCATAAGAATCAGGGCTCTGAACATCATCTAATGATAAAGAAACTTCATAGATCGGAACTTGATTATCATTCGAAATAGTAACTTCCTGCCGTCCTGCAGTAAGAGATGCTGTAAGCCAGCATGCAACATTCTGTGCCTGACTGAATCGTTCATTTCTGTGGCGTTCCCTCACATCTACTGTGAGTGTGATAAGCGCCACAATAGTACTAGCACTGCTCAAAAAATCAAGTATTATATCCATGTTCATCGTATGACATCCTCCCAATTGTGCATTAGACAATATGTAAAAGCCCTCCATTACCTTGTGTGTTCGAGGATCATCCCGCATGCTTGTTATTTGGGCTTAAAAAAAGATGGGGGAAGTTGCCTCATCCAAGAAAGGAAGGTCTTTACATAATAGCATACGTTGGAATTGATGCACACACTACAAACTACACGCTCTCGACTTATCTCGACGGTCAAAGCAAACGGATTAAAACTGTATCCATACTTCACCTGCCTGCTGGAAGAACTTCCAAAGATCATCAATGAAGGCTGCACAACAATGCCTGACAGACTTCTGCCTTGGTAAGAAGAAGTCCATCAAAAGCCTGGTATGTAAAACCATTGGCACCGTTAAGTGTACATGGGAATGGTTTTATCATAGGTACGGATTATCGTGCGCTTACGTTATGTTCTTGCATTTTTTGTTTTGCATTACTCATAATATTGAAGCAGGAGATTTATTGGATGGATAATAAACGAATTATTGAAATCATAAAAATTCTGAGCAATTCTGACAAGCCGATTAATGCTAGTAGCATATGCAAAACGCTTAATGTAACACCACGCACTTTACGTAATGATATCCGCGAAAGCAAAGAGGAATTGGCTAGAAATGGCATGGAAATCCTCTCAAAACATGTTGTCGGCTATTGGCTGGTTATACATGATGAGAATCTTTATTATCAATACCTCCATCGCACAATGAAAGAAGCTTCGCGAAATCAGCTGCTTGTGCCAGTATACCCTGAAGACAGAATCAATTATTTAATTCGCCTATTCCTTACCGAAGATAACTATCTTAAAACAGATGAGATCTGTGAGAAGTTATTCGTCAGTCATTCAACCTTAAGCAACGATTTAAAAGAAGTTCGTTTGCGGTTGAAATACTTTCAACTGGACCTGGAATCTAAGCCGGGATATGGATTGAGAATCACTGGATCAGAATTGCATCGTCGTTCAGCCATTGCACAATATTTATTTCATACGGAAAGCGATGATACAAAAGCAATTCATGCAATGAATGTCAGTCGTGAGCAGGAACAGATTTCCGCTATTCTATATCAGACAATTACAGAAGAAAATTTTCACTTAACAGATGCTGGATTCCAGGGATTGGTGATTCACCTGATGATTACGCTGATGCGCCTGAATGAGGATACCAATGATGTACCAGGCAACTATTATCGTACTATTCAATCGTCTAAAGAGTATCTGATTGCAATGAAGCTGCGCAAACGCCTAGAAAACTCTTTTCATGTTATTCTTCCGGAAATTGAAGTGTATTATATTGCCATTCATTTATCCAGCAAACAGGCTGCACAGTATCATGAGCTAACCACAAACTATGAATCTCTGCTTGATGAAACTTTGGAAATGATTCGTCGAAAATTCCGAATTGATTTAACGTTTGATATGGACCTGAGAACATCTCTGTCACTTCATCTTGAGCCAATGATGAAACGGTTAAGGTATGGAATGATAATCCAAAATCCGCTTCTCGAGAGAATTAAAAGCGAAAATCCAACTGCCTTTGAAATGGGTGTGATATTGTCAGAGATGATCCATAAGCAGTACGGATATCATATGGAAGATACAGAGATCGGATACACCGCTTTGCATTTTGCACTAGCAATACAACGTTATAGCGAAAAAGGAGCAAAGAAAAACGTTATTATCATCTGTGCAAGTGGACGGGGATCGTCTCAGATCCTTCTCTACAATATCCGCACTCGTTTCAGAGATTATATTGGCAGTATCTACACAGCCCAGCTATATGATCTCCCGAATATTGACCAATCCCAATATGACTTTATTTTGACAACAGTTCCAATCCCATTCAAAACAGATATTCCGGCTATACGTGTGCAATATTTTTTAGATCACACAGATGTGATACGTGTCGGCAAAGCATTTTCTGATCAGATCAAAAATCAAAAAATGGATTTTGTTGAAAAATACTTTAGTGATGATCTGTTCTTCAAGAATCTTATGAGTGAAAACAGAATGGATCTGATTCATGAAATGTGTGAAAACATTTCTATGGTCAAAGATGTTCCGAATTCTTTTGAAGAAGAAATACTGAAGAGGGAAATGTTTGCCGAAACTGAGTTTGGAAATGGAATTGCAATGCCTCATCCCATGAATCCAATCACAAATGATACATTCGTTGCGGTTGGCATATTAAAAAACTGCCTTTTTTGCACAGTGGGTCTGCTAAGCATACAATTGTATTGGCTCATAGAGCCGAGAAAGTAAGCTTTGGCAGGCGACTGTGTCACTTTCGGCGTGGTGGCCCGGATACAGTCGTCTGCCAA
>Ga0256406_1003224_pt1 | contig 20768 bp, 11 predicted proteins | sample RumenRJG_03DNA_FD_185986 | JGI IMG/M metagenome (GOLD analysis project Ga0256406, IMG submission 185986) | Bovine rumen microbial communities from Lethbridge, Alberta, Canada - RJG_03 | ecosystem: Host-associated > Mammals > Digestive system > Stomach > Rumen | place: Canada: Alberta | collected... | reverse complement strand
CAACCTGCACAGCCTTGTCGAGCTCAACGGTCTCGCCGAACTGGGCGCAGGGAGTGTCCTTGTGGGCCTGCTTGTCGATGCTGGCGCTCTCAACCTGAAGGAAGAAGCCCTTCTCATTGGTCTTAAGGAGGTCAATGGCCTTTTTGGTCATTGCGGCAAGCTCAGGCTTGTCAGCAGTGTGCTTCGGGTTTGCCTCGCACTTTACCGCAGGCTTGTCGAGGTTGCCGTGCAGGGTTGCCTGAGGTCCGGTGAGAACTGTCGGCATGTTGCCATCGTCAAAGAGCCCCAGAAGCGGCTTCTTTTGATCCGCAGCGGTCACCTTCTCAAGCTCCGCTGCGGTGGTGATTACATTGAAGCCCTCGGCCTTTGCTTGCTCAAGGAGAGTCTTTCCTGCGTACTTGCCGCCGACAGCCTTCTCATTGAAGGTCTTCATGCCGCCGCCCAGGGTTACGTCAGGACGGGTCTTGATGAGCTGCTCGGTGATTGAGCCAAGGCCGCCTTTCTCAAGAAGGTCAGTAGGGCATTTCTCTGCAGTTGCCGCAGGCCCGTAGCACTTGCGGGCAGTTACATGGGCAAGGAGCGCAGCAGGAGTCGCATCCTGGATCTCTGCGGTGGTTACGTTGCCGGTGGCGAGGCCCTTCTTCTTGGCGAGCTCAAGCAGGTTGTCATGGGGCTTGCCGTCGAGGTCAACGCCGATGGCGCCGTTGTAGGTCTTGACGCCGGTAGCCCACTCGCTTGCAGAGGCTGCTGAGTCGGTTACATAGTTGGGCAGGCGGGTCTTCTTGTCGAGGGAGTAATGGGTGTACTGTCCGGTGATGGGCAGTGCGTCGAGTCCCTTGAAATATCCGCCTGCGCCCTCGGCGAAGTTGCGGGCAGCGGTGATTTCGGAGTCGCCCATGCCATCACCGATGAAAAGGATTACGTTCTTTGCGTGCTTCTCAGAGGCGAGCTTAATCTGCTCAGCGTAAGCGGCAGCCATATCACCCTTGATGCGGGTGGCACCGCCGAAGGCGGCGAGATCTCCCTTAGCGCCGCGGTCATAGACATCGCTGTCAGCTGCGGCTGCGCACTGGACAAAAGCCATTCCGGCAAGAACGGAAAGTGCGGTAATTGCAAACTTGTGCATGGTGTTGCTCCGATTGATTAACGTCTGTAAACAGTGAAGATCCTATTTGCCGTCTGTTAAATATTGAATTCGGAAAAGTGAAGATCCGGTAAATTCATGGAGCCTGGGCACAAAAAAGCCCCCGGCTCAGTGAACCGGGGGCTCATTGCATATCCCTGATCGGTGTCAGGTATTAGTAGGCGATGCCCTGTGCGTACATTGCGTTCGCAACCTTGACGAAGCCTGCGATGTTGGCGCCGGAGACAAGATCATGCTCGTTGCCGGTGTATTCCTTGGCAACCTCGGTGCAGCGTGCGAAGATGTCCTTCATGATCTGATGGAGCTTCTGATCTACTTCCTCGAAGGTCCAGCTGTAGCGCATGGAGTTCTGGCACATCTCGAGAGCTGAGGTTGCAACGCCGCCGGCGTTTGCGGCCTTTGCAGGAGCGAAGATGATTCCAGCGTTCTTGTAGCAGGCAATTGCCTCGTTGGTTGAAGGCATGTTGGCGCCCTCGCCGACTGCCCAGGTGCCGTTGCCGAGGAGGATCTTGGCGCTTTCCTCATCGATTTCGTTCTGGGTTGCGCAGGGCAGGGCGATGTCGCACTTGACGGTCCAGATGCCCTTGCAGCCCGGGGTGAATACTGCGCCCGGCCTGCGTGCTGCGTACTCCTTGATGCGGAGGCGCTCAACTTCCTTGATCTGCTTCATGAGCTTGAGATCAATGCCGTTCTCGTCAACGACGTATCCGGAGGAGTCGCTCATTGCAACTACCTTCGCGCCGTACTGCTGAGCCTTCTCGCAGGCGTAGATGGCGACGTTGCCGCTTCCGGAGATTACTACGCGCTGTCCCTCGAAGGACTTGCCGTTGTGCTGCAGAGCCTCGTTCATGAAGTAGCAGAGGCCGTAGCCGGTTGCCTCGGTGCGGGCAAGCGAGCCGCCCCAGCCGAGTCCCTTGCCGGTCAGAACGCCGGTGAACTCATTGCGGAGGCGCTTGTACTGGCCGTACAGGAAGCCGATCTCACGTCCGCCTACGCCGATGTCTCCTGCAGGAACGTCGGTGTCTGCGCCGATGTGCTTGGAGAGCTCGGTCATGAAGCTCTGGCAGAAGGTCATGATCTCACGGTCAGACTTGCCCTTCGGGTCGAAGTCAGAGCCGCCCTTGCCGCCGCCGATGGGAAGTCCGGTGAGGGAGTTCTTGAAGATCTGCTCGAAGCCCAGGAACTTGATGATTCCGAGGTTGACGCTGGGATGGAAGCGGAGGCCTCCCTTGTAGGGGCCGATGGCGCTGTTGAACTGGACGCGGTAGCCGCGGTTGACCTGTACCCTGCCTGCATCGTCAAGCCATGCGACACGGAACATGATCTGTCTCTCCGGCTCAACGAGACGATCTACGATGCCAGCCTTCAGCCACTCAGGGTGCTTTGCCACTACAGGCTCAATGGTCTCGAGAACCTCGCTGACTGCCTGATGGAACTCGGGCTGACCGGGGTTTCTGGCAAGGACGCTGTCGAAAACTGGCTTTAAAAGCTGCATGATTAACTCCTTTCTATAAACTGCGACAACAGAATTAATTTTCTTAAGTCAGTGACTTAAACTGCTGAATTTTATTATGCCGGGGAAATTTTCGCCCGTTTTTTGGCCTGTTTTTTTGACAGACTTCATAAATAATGCCCCAAAAAATATCAAATGAACCTGACAGGTGCATTTATTTCACCGTTTTGGTGTGTTCCTGGACCGGGCATCCGCGCTTATACGGCGCCGAACGGATGTATCCGGCAGGCTGCTTTGAGACGCGCAGGCTTAATTTTCTTAAGTCCTGCGGCAAGGCAAGGGCTCTCTGTGCTTTCTTCCTGGGAATTTAAGCCATCCGCTCTGGGAATGGCCGGCTCATGAGCCTGGGCATGGCTGCTGTGGAGTGTCTGCCTGCGGAAACAGAAAGGCCCGGCATGAAGCCGGGCCTCTGGATTCAGATCATTCCTTATTGTAACTGTGCATTAACGGCGCTGTCTTGCCGGAGCCTCTCTCTCGATGCACATCTTCAGGAACTCGGTCATGCTCTCGCCGTGGTGCTCAAGCATCTTCGGGAACATGGAGATCGGGGTCATGCCGGGGAAGGTGTTGATCTCATTGAGGAGGATCTCGCCGTCGGCGCTGATGAAGAAGTCGATCCTCGAGAGATCGCGGAGCTTGAGCTGGTCAAATGCCTTGAGGGCCAGGGAGCGGATCTGCTCCTTCTGCTCATCGCTGAGCTCAGCCTCAACTACGGTCTCAGCCTTGCTTGAGCCGTCGTACTTCTCCTCCCAGCTGTAGAAGGTGGACTTGTCAGTCTTGATCTCGCCGGGGTTGGTCGCGATTACCTGATCGCCGTACTGGTACACAGCAACCTCAAGCTCTCTCGGATGGACGTTCTTCTCTACGAGCACCTGCCTTGAGTACTTGAACGCCTCATTGATGGCGTCGGGGAGCTTTGCAAGATCGTCAACCTTGTAGCAGCCGACGGATGATCCCTGGCTGGCCGCCTTGACGAATACCGATCCCCAGTTTCTCATGGCCTGGAGGGCGCTTGCCTGTGAGGCCTGGGAGTTGTCTGAGAGGAACACATACGGGGTGTTGGGGATCCCGACTGCGCTCAGCCACAGCTTGGTGCTTACCTTGTTGAAGCACAGGCGGCTCGCCTCGGATCCGCAGCCCATGTACGGCACGCCGAGTATTTCGAGGAATGACTGGATGTCGCCGGTCTCTCCGGGGTAGCCGTGGATGCACGGAATGACATAGTCCATGTGGATGGACTCAGAGGGAGTGACCAGGGTCTTGATTCCGACGGGAATGCAGGGAGTGCCGTCCTGGAGCACCCACTTCTTCTTGTGGAGAACAACTCTTACAACGCGCACGTTCTGGATCTCACCGAGCTTTTCCTCGATGAAGTCTGCGCTCTTGAGGGAGATGTCGTGCTCGCTGCCGTCGCCGCCGCACATCAGGATAATATTCATCATTGCTATGTTCCAATAAATACACAGTTGAGGCAATTATACAACCTGCGGGAAAAGCCGGTCCTCCGCGGGGCGCGCCCTATGCCATCGCGATGCCGCTTTCCGCCGATATCCATCTTTTCCGGAGAGGCTCGGCAAGCTCCCGGTGGCGCTCATAGATAATCTCCGCCATCCTTATGGCCTCGGGGATGAGATCCGCGTCCCTCGCGAGATCCGCTATGCGGTACTCCCCAGTCCCTGCCTGCCTGGTGCCGAGCACCTCGCCGGGGCCCCGGAGCTCCAGATCCTTCTCCGCGATGACGAACCCGTCATTGGTCTCGCGCATGATCCTGAGGCGCTCCTTCCCTACAGCGGAGAGGGCCTTTCCGTGGATGAGGAGGCAGAATGACTTTCCGCTGCCGCGCCCCACTCTTCCCCTGAGCTGGTGAAGCTGCGAGAGGCCGAGCCGCTCGGCGTTGTCTATGACCATGATCGTCGCGTTCGGCACGTCAACGCCGACCTCGATGACGGTCGTCGCGACGAGCAGGCCGATTTCGCCGCCCTTGAACGCTGACATGACCTCATCCTTCTCCTGGGGGCTCATCCTGCCGTGCACCAGCCCGACCTTCACGTCAGGCATGAGTCCCTGCAGGTACTCTGCAGTTGTCTCCGCCGCCTCGCACTCGAGAACCTCGGACTCCTCCACGAGAGTGCATACCCAGTAGGCCTGCGCCCCCTCAAGGCAGCGCTCCCTTACGCGCAGGGCTATCTCCTCCCTCCTGCCCTCAGGGAACACCGCGGTTGTAACAGGAGTGCGCCCGGGCGGCAGCTCGTCGATTACCGAGATGTCGAGGCTCCCCTCCGCGGTCATGGCGAGAGTGCGCGGGATCGGGGTCGCGGTCATGACAAGCTGGTGTGGATAAAGACCGCCGGCCTCGCCTTTCCCGAGGAGAGCAAGGCGCTGAGCCACGCCGAAGCGGTGCTGCTCGTCGATGATGATGAGGCCGAGCTTCCTGAACACGACGTCATTCTGGAAGAGGGCATGGGTGCCGACGGTGACGCCGGTCCTTCCGAGGACCAAGTCCTCGAGCGCGCTCCTTCTCTCCTTTGCCGTAAGGCTCCCGGAGAGGAACGTAACTCTTATGCCAAGCGGCGAGAGCCAGCCGCTGAAGGTCCTGGCGTGCTGCTCGGCGAGAAGCTCTGTCGGCGCCATCAGGGCAACCTGGTAGCCAGCCGAGATCGCCTTCAGCGCGGCCCTCGCGGCGACCAGAGTCTTACCGGAGCCTACATCGCCCTGGACGAGGCGCATCATCGGGTGCTCCTTCATGAGATCGGCGGCGATCTCGCCTGTGACCCTCTCCTGCGCCTTCGTTGGGCTGAAGGGCAGGGAGGCGAGGAATTTCTCCTCAAGCTCTGACTTCCCGCTGAACGCCGGGGCACGGAGCGCCCGGTTGCGGGCCTTCTCCTCAAGTATCGAGATATGGTGCGCCGCGAGCTCCTCGGCTATGAGCCTTCGCTGCGCCGGCATGGAACCGCTTCTCACCATATCGTCGGTTACTCCGGGAGGTGGGGCATGAAGGGTAAGCAGCGCCTCAGTGAGTGAGACCGGGTTTCTCATGGCATCGTCCGGAATGAGCTCCTCAATGCCGCGCTTCCTGAGAAGCTCAAGCGCCTCTCCCGCGATTTTGCGCATGAACCTCTGGGTTATGCCTTCGGTAAGCGGATAGTTGGGAGTGAGGGAGTCGGAGAGCTTAATGCTTTTCTCTGACGGGAAGCACTGGATATCGGGCTGGATCATCTCATAGCCGCCGTCTGATCCGGGTTTTACCTCTCCGTAGAGCAGAAGCGCGCCCGATGAGTCGATTACCCTGACCTGCGGGAGCCGGGCATTGAAGATGACCAAGGTGAGGATCCCTCCGGGGCACTGCACCTGTCCGCGGTAGATAGTTTTCCTGCCGTATATCATCCGGCCGCCCAGGAACTTCCCGGCGAGGTTGAGGAAAACCCTCTCCCCGCTCAGGAAAATGTCAGGGGAGAGGCGGTCGAGGCGTGTCCGGTCCTCGTATGAGACCGGAAGGTGGAACAGCAGATCCTGGACTGTGGCGATGCCGAGCTTCTGGAGGCGTGACTCCTGTACGTGGCCTACGCCCCTGAGCACGGAAACCGGGAGCAGGGAGAGCGGCTTTTCCTCCTCAGCAGGAGATGCTGCCTCAGGCCCTTCAGGCTTTTCCTCCTCTGCGGGAGATGCCGCCTCAGGCCCATCTGCAGGCTTTTCCTCCTCGGCAGGAGATGCTGCCTCTGGCACTCGATCGGGCTTTTTCCTGCTGCCGGCAGCAGCCTTCTCCTTTCCTTTTCCGGACTGTTCCCCTTTTTTCATGTCAGATCAGCTTTTTCAGAAGGAAGTCTGCCTTGAACCTTCCGATGCGGCGGATGAACTTCTGCACTTCCTCAGGATATTTCTCAAACTCCTCGAGCTCTGTGTAGCTTCTGAGCACTGTCGTGTGCTTCTCGATCTCCTTTATTTCCGCGTCGAACTTCTCCCGGAGCAGATCCTCCGGATCATGGATGAGGATGCCGTTCTCCAGATCAAGCCCCCAGGCCCTCGGGTTGAGGTTGTTGCCTGTCGCGAGATCATATCCGCTGTCAGTGAAGATCCCCTTGACGTGATAGGTGTTGTCACCGTCCTTCCACAGCCTGACGGCAAGCTGCCCGGACTCAATGAAGGCGCTGTTGGCCTCCATGAAGCTCCTGAGAGACATCTCGTAGATGTACGGCAGGACGCTTATTTTCTTGAACGGCTCCTCAGGCGGAATGTAGAAGTCGCTTGCGGTGCGGTCGCCGACGAGCAGCTCGATTGAGGCGCCGTTCTGCAGCAGGCGGTTGATCTCCCTGAGCACTGCGCGGGGAGGATTGAAGTAGGGGGTGCAGATGACCGTCTTTTTCTGCACGCTCCGGAGGAGCCTGATGATGCAGCGGTTGAGGCTGACGTTCTTCTTCCCGAATCCTATCAGGGGCGCAACGCCGACCTCTCCCGCGCTGATGCTGTCAGGGGCGAACTCGTAGTTCGCCGACTTGAGGCTGTGGCGGAACTTCCTGATGGCCTTGCCCAGGTACCTTGCGGTAGGAACCGGCTTTCTCGAGAGCGGCCTTACCGCGTCGCTTCCGATAAGCCATTTCTGGCAGAACCCGACCAGGCTGTCCGCGAGCTTGGGGCTCACTATCTCCTGGTAGCGGTCCATGCGGTACCTGCCGTGCTCATTGAGATAGACATCGTTGAGGCTGGCGCCGGAGTAAAGGACGGTATCGTCAAAGACGAAGCCCTTGAGGTGGAGGACGCCCATCATCTCATAGCGGCGCACCGGCACTCCGTAAATCTGCACGAGACCAGGCCATCTGCTCTCGTACTCCTGGTAAAGGACCTGGTTGCCCGCGGACTCCTTTGCACCGATGAGACCGCGCTGCGCGCGGTGGAAGTCGACGAAAATCTTCACATCGAGCGCGGGGTTTTTCTCCTTCGCCTCATAGATGGCCTTCAGGATCCCGCGCCCGCCGTCGTCATCCTGCAGATAGAGCGCCGTTATGTAGATCCTTCTGCTTGAGGCGGAGATCAGCTCGTATATCCTGTCGCGGAATGCCCTCGGCGTGCAGAGAGTCCTGAAGTCATCGCCCCTTACGGCGATGAACCCGGTATTCCTCAGCTTGTTCAATGACATGGAACCGGAAAGCCTTTTAACAACTCCGAGCATGGGACAAATCTCCAAAAACACTGCCTGACATCAGAATGATCCTCAGGGATCCGTCAGTCAGGGCGGTCCTGCAGCCAGACTGGCAGGACCCGCCTATCGTAATATCTTAGCTGAAACAGGCCAAATAATCAGCAGAAATCTGCTTATTCCTTAATCGGCGCCGTCGCCTGCAGGAGCCAGCTGCTCTCAACGTCCGAGAGGCTGGGCCCTACTGTCTCAAGCACTTTGGCGTGATAGCCGTTGAGCCACTCAATCTCCCGGCTGCTGAGGATCCCGGGCTTGATGAGCCTGGTGTCGAACGGAACGAGCGTCAGGACCTCGAAGCCCAGCATGCTCCTCTCGAAGCCGGTCTTAGGCACGGTGAGAAGGAGGTTCTCGCACCTGATGCCGAACGCGTCCTCACGGTAGTATCCCGGCTCGTCAGAGGTAATCATGCCGGCGGCGAGCGGCTCAGTCGATCTGCGGCTGGAGATGCACTGCGGCCCCTCGTGGACGCTCAGGAGGTGCCCGACGCCGTGGCCGGTGCCGTGCATGAAGTCGGCGCCGACCTCCCAGAGCGGGCGGCGGGCGATGGCGTCAAGCTGTATGCCTGAGGTGCCCTCGGGGAAGATCGCGAGCGCGAGATCGATGTTGCCCTTGAGTACCCTCGTGAACATTTCCTTCACCTCATCGGTCACGTCGCCGACCTTGACCGTCCTCGTGATATCGGTCGTTCCCTCAAGGTAGTGCGAGCCGCTGTCGACCAGGTAGATCCCGTCTTTTCCGAGGATCCTGGGCTTCTCTGACGTGCTGTAGTCATAGTGGCAGATGGCGGAGTTGGGGCCCAGGGCAGAGATGGTGGGGAAGCTCAGCTCAACGAAGTTCGCCTGCTCGCTCCTGAACTTGTACATCTGATCGGCGATGGTGGCCTCGGAGATCGTGCTGTCCTTATCCCTCGCCGCATCGGCAGTGCGGTCAAGCCAGGAGAGGAAGCGGCACATCGCGACGGCGTCGCGGAGGTGCGCGGTCCTCTCGCCCTCGATCTCGGTGCTGTTCTTTATGGCCTTCATCCTCTCGAGGGGATTGCTCCTCATGATGACCCTGGCGCCGGCGTCAAGGAGAGTCCTGATTACGGCAGCGCTGGTTACGGCCGGATCAGCGCCGACCCTGAACGAGTCATGCCCGAGCCTCCCCAGGACCTCCCTCATGTTCGAGAACTCGTAGAGGTTGACGCCGCTTCCGACATGCCTGGTGAAGTCCGGGAGCGGCACCTTGCTGTTGTCCACGAACAGATCAACCTGGTTGGTGCTGTAGATGACGGCAAAGCACTGCACTACAGGCAGGCAGGGAATATCGTCTCCGCGGATGTTGAGGAGCCAGTTCACCGACTCGGCGTCCGAGACGAAGAAGCAGTCGAGCCCGTCCGATCTGAGGACTCTCCCGGCCGAGGCAATCTTCTCCTCGGCGCTCTCGCCGTTGAGGCGGTCCTCATAGAGTATTACTGACTTCCTTGGGTCGGCAGGCCTTCCGTCCCAGATCCCGTCGACCGGGTTCTCCTTTACGGGCACAAGGCTTATGCCGTGTGTCTCGAGGAACTCGCTGAAGCTTCTGATCCAGCTCCAGGAGTGGACCTCGGGATCATAGCCTATGGTCTTGATCTTGCCTCCGTCGCCCAGCTCGGCGAGAACCTTCCTGATGGAGTCAGCGGAGAAGTTATGGTGGCGGAACTCGGCGTCAGGGCACTGGATCCTTGACTGTATGGTATACCTGCCGTCAGTGAAGAGATCAGTGTATTTGCCGCTGATGAGCGCGAGCCCGGCAGATCCGGTGAATCCGGTGATGAAGCCAAGCCTGGCGCTGCCCGGAGCCGTGTACTCGCTGAGGAACCTGTCCTCGTGCGGGACCAGGAACGCGTCGATTTTAAGATCCTCCAGGACCCTGCGCAGCTTTGCGCGGTATTCAGCACTGCGAGACATTTATATTCCCTCCTATCTTAACTGGCAGACGTCTGCTTTCCGGCGGCAGCGGGCTCCTGCGTCTTTTTTGCGCCTTGTGTGTCCGTGCCTGCGGCCTTCTCCGACGCGCCTCTGGCGTCAGCCTCAGGCCTCAGGTCAAGCGGCAGGCTAATCACGAAGTGCGCTCCGCCCGTGTCAGAATTCTCACATATTATCCTGCCCTTGAGGAGCTGCACGACGATTGAGTAGATGATGTTGGTCCCCAGGCCGCTGCCGCCCCTGTCTCGGGTTGTCGTGACGAACGGATCGAAGATCTTGGGCAGGATCTCGGGATCTATGCCCTTGCCGTTGTCGCTGTAGTCGATGATGGCCTTCCTGCCGCTCTCCTTGACCTTCACGATGAGGAACGCCTCCCTTGAGGCGGGCTCATAGCCGTCGTAGGCGTGGTTGATGGTGTTCATGATGAGGTTGGTGTAGATCTGGGAGAAGGCGCCCGGATAGGAGTCGATCATCAGATCCTGCGGGCAGCTGACATGCACGCTGAGCCCTGCCTGCTTTATCGGGCTCGAGAGCGAGGTCAGCACCTGCTCGATGTTGCTCTGGGCGGAGAAGCGGTACCTCTTCTGTGATGACTGGTCAACGGCAAGCTGCTTGAAGTTTGAGACGAGGCTCGCGCTCCGGCGCTGGTTGACCGTGAGGAGCTCAACCGCATCGGAGAGGCTCTTCACGATATTCTGGAACGACAGCCGGGAGACTGACGATCCCTTCGCGATGTCCTCGAGCTTTTTCACGTTCTCGGCAATGATCGAGCCCGCGGTCACTGAGATGCCGAGCGGCGTGTTGATCTCGTGCGCGATCCCCGCGACGAGCGAGCCAAGGGAGGCCAGCGTCTCGGATTGGATCAGGTGTTTTTGGGTCTTCCTGAGCTCGGAGAGCGTCAGAGTGAGCTCCTCATTCGCGTGCTTGAGGCGCGAGGTCCTCTTCTCTATGCGGCTCTCGAGCTCGCGGTTCGCCTTCTCGAGCTTCTGCTCGCTCTCCTTGATTTTGGTGATGTCCTGGCCGAAGGCGAGATGGTACCTGACATTCATGCCGTCATAGAACGGGATGATGTCCCAGTTCAGGTAAATGGTCGAGCCGTCAGCGAGGCGCATCGGCACGGCGCTGAGCTCCGGGCTGGCCTCAGTCAGGATCTTGTCCTTCACCGCATCCCGGCTGTCATCGTCAGAGAATATGCTGTACCAGTACTCGCCGGTGAGCTCCGGCTCAAGCATTCCGGTGAGCATGATTGTGGCGTTGTTCACGGTCAGGATGCGGAAGGAGCTGTCGAGGCAGATGACAGGCTGCCTCGTGTAGTTGAGCAGGGTGTCGGAGAACTTCCTCTGGCTGAAGAGCCTCTCTGCGGCACGGGCCGGGTTCTCGAGATCCTTCTCCTCCAGCTTCCGCTCGCGCTCAGCCATCTCCCTGCTCTCGCGGCGCCTGGCCGCGATGAGGGCCGAAAGGAAGATGATGAGCGTGCCGGCTGCGGTGAGGCCCCAGAACGGTCCCTGGCCCGAGCTGAAGATTCTCACGTTTATGAGATCATGGCCGCCTGCTGAGGTGAACAGTTCCGCAGTTCCTCCGGATGTTTCACGTGAAACGGAGACCGGGCCGTGCGACTCCGGATTGCCGGCTGTCCTGGGCTCTGATCCGTCTGACGGCCTGAATACCAGGTAACCGGTGCCCGGGCAGATGCTGAAATCAGCAGCAGAGGGGCTCTCGAGCCTTCTCTCATCGATGGTCTCAATGCAGGCGGTGAGGTAGGACTTCTGCAGCATCCTGCCCAGGACATAGTCCGCAGGAACGGAGAGCGCCGCGGCAAGCATGGTTCCAGCGGCAGCGCTGAGGGCAGCGGTGCCGGCAACGCGCAGGGCGCGCAGAGCCTTTCTCGTGAGCTTAATTCCCATTAACCGCAACTCCCGCCTCAGCGGCTGCTGCCATGGCCGCCACCGCGTCGGCCTCAATCTGCCTCCTGAGGCTCTCAAGAGAGGGGAACTTGATCTCGTCCCTGAGCTTCTTGAGCAGCATGACGGTGATTCTCCGGCCGTAGATGTCGCCAGGCCTGCCGAAGATGTTGACCTCCAGCCTCGGCTCCTGTCCGGCGACCGTCGGCCTGGTGCCGATGTTGGCCATGCCTCCCCAGGATTTTCCGTCAAGGAGCACCCTGACCGCGAACACTCCGGCGACAGGGACTCTCCGGTGCCCGAGATGGATATTGGCCGTCGGGAAGCCGATGGTCCTCCCGATCTCGTCTCCGTGCGTTACTTTTCCGGATATGGAGTACTCGCGGCCCAGCATCCTGCCTGCCGCGGCGAGATCGCCCTCAGTGAGGGCCTTCCTTATAAGCGTGCTGCTCACCCTCTGGCTCCTGTCCATGAAGCTCTCGGTGTCGATGGCCTCAAAGCCGTACTCCTTACCCATTTCCCGGAGAAGGGCGAGGTTCCCGGAGCGCCCCCTGCCGAAGCAGAAGTCATCGCCCACGACTACGCACCTTACGCCGAGCTTTCCGACCAGGATATCCCTGATGAAGCTCTCCGGGCTCATCGAGGAGAACTCCCTGTTGAACCTGACGGAGATGAGCCTGTCAATGCCGAGCTCCTGCATCATGGTCAGCTTGTCGCGGAGAGTCGAGATCCTTGGCGGCGCGTTCCTGATGCCGCTGAAATACTCGAGAGGCTGCGGCTCGAAGGTCATGACGGCAGAGGGTACATGGTATCTCGCGGCCATTTCCCGGAGCCTCGCGAGGACCATGCGGTGCCCCTCGTGCACTCCGTCGAAGTTCCCGATAGTGAGCGCGCAGCCGGAGTGGCTGTCCCTTACGTTGATGAGCCCGCGGACAAGTTCCATCAGAGAGCCTCCGTGTTAGCCTTGAGATCCCTGAGCCTGAGACCGAAGGCGAAAGCCGCGGCGGCATAGACCGCGGCGCCGAGGAAGATAAGGCCGGCGAGCGCGGCAGTCCGGACGGCAGTGCTCCAGGATGCCCAGACTGAGAGATCAGGGCTCAGCCACCAGACCGCGCCTGCCATGACGAGGGCGGCGAGGATGAGCCTCACCGAGAGGATCCAGGTGCCTCTCGGCGGAGTGTAGATGCCGCGCTTCGAGAGGCCGCGCATCAGGCACCAGGCGTTGACCGTCCCAGAGAGGGCGGTCGAGAGGGCAAGCCCGATGTAGCCCAGAGGCCAGGTCAGTGCGAGGTTGAAGATGATGTTCGCGATCATGGCGATGATGCCGTAGCGCACCGGGGTCTTCATGTCCTTTACGGCATGGAATCCTGGGGCCGCCACTCTCGCGAGCATCAGGGAGAGTATGCCGAGGGATGAGGCAAAGAGGCTCTGCCCGGCCATCATGGCGTCATGCTCCGAAAAGCTTCCGTGCATGAAGAGGACGCAGATGATGGGCTCGCGCAGGGCGATCATGCCGGCCATCGCCGGGCATCCGAGCAGCACGACGGATCTGATGCCCCAGTCCATCGTGTCGGCGTAGCGTTTCATGTCGCCCGCGGCCCTGACCTTGGCAAGGGCCGGAAGGATCACGGTGCTGATCGCCACGGCGAACATGCCGAGCGGGAATTCGAGGAGCCGGTCAGAGTAATAAAGGTAGCTGATGGAGCCGGTCGCGAGGAAGGTGGCGAGCGTGGTGTTCACAAGGAGGTTGATCTGGTTTACCGAGACGCCGAAGAGCGCGGGGATCATGAGCGTCCGGATCTGCTTTACCCCAGGATGGTTCCAGGCGAACCTCGGGCGGCTGACGAGACGGAGCTTCATCACGAACGGGATCTGAAAGAGGAGCTGTATGACGCCTCCCGCGAAGATGCCCCAGGCGAGACCCTCCTCAGGGTTCGCGAGGCGCGGCGAGAGGAAAAGGGCTGCGGCTATTATCGAGACGTTTAGGAGGCACGGCGTGAGAGCCGGCACCGCGAACCTGTTCCAGGTGTTGAGCACCGCGCTGAAGAGCGCGGTGATGGTGATGAACCAAAGGTAGGGGAAGGTGATCTTGAGGAGGAAGCCTGCCTCGACGAACTTGTGCGCCTCCGGGCCGTCATGCAGGTACTCCATGAACCAGCCCCAGCCGAACGCCGCCGCAAGCGCTGATGAGCCGATGACGCCGATGACGGTAACGACGGCGACAATGACGCCGAGGGTGCCCATGACGCTTGCTATGAGATCGCGTGCCTCATCGTCTCCCTTCGCCTTGGCGTCGGAGAGCACGGGGACGAAGGCCTGGTTGAAGGCGCCCTCGGCAAAAAGCCTCCTGAAGAAGTTCGGTATGCGGTTCGCGAAGAGGAACACATCGGCGGAGAAGCCGGCCCCGAGGATATGGGCGATGATGATGTCGCGGATCATTCCCAGTATGCGGGAGAGAAACGTCGAGGCTGATACGATAAGCCCCGATCTGAGAAGACTTTTCCTGGCCAATTGAGGCACCACACGTTCAACAGTACACTTAAGACGGAATATTATACTACCTGGGCACCATTGCCGGGCCGGACGGGCCGCGGCGGCGCGCCCTCCGCACGCGGCCGCCTCGCGCAGTGTTTGATAATGGTGCCGTGTTCAGTTATAATGCCCCGATTCAGAGCCTGCCGGTTTCCGGCACGGCTGAAACAGTAACCTCAAACGGTGTCCGCCCCGGGCGGGCATGAACATTTTTAGGAGTTTATTTTGGCTAATATCAAATCCGCCAAGAAGCGTGTTCTTCAGGACGCCAAAGCACGCAGTGCAAACAAAAGCGCACGTTCCATGGTCCGCACCTACATCAAGAAGGCCTTCGTTGCCATTGAGGCTGGTGACCGCGATGCTGCCGTAAAGGCAGTCAACGAGGCTCAGTCCGTAATCGGACGCGTTGCCCACAAGAGAGTAATCCATCCCAAGGCAGGCTCACGCCAGCAGGCCAGAATCGCCGCAGCCTTCAAGGCAAAGTTCGGCGAGCAGGCAGCTGCCTAAGTCCCGGGGACTTTCTCTTGGAATACCGGATCACTGCATCCGGTATTTTTTTTGCCCTCTTTCTGCAGTTCCGGAATTTCTCTTCTCTGATCATCTGATTTCCCATTCAGGCAGCCTGCTTCCTGCTCTCTTTCCCTCAGATTTCCGTGATCCCCTGCACAGGTATGAAACTTTACGCCATTTGCTGGTGAAATCTCTCCCTCAGCACAGTTTATCTGTATCATTCATAATGTAAAATGGAACCATTCCGGACGTCCTGCCTGGCGGCGGGGCTGATCATGTCTATTAAAGTGATGCTTGCGGGATATTATGATTAAAAAGGGAAAGATACTTACAGGCGGGAATATCAGCGAGCACTACCCGCTCGGAGCAGACAACAGTGCGCTTTACTCGTGGGCTGCAACCTTCCTTAAGAACCTTGATCTGAAGGACAGGTCTTACAGCAGGTACTTCGCCGTGCCTGAGACAAACAAGACCGGATCAAGAATCGACTGGTACTGCAACGGAGCATATTACCAGGGCGATCCGCTGATAGTGCCATGGGAGAACGCAGACGAGCCTGAGCGCACTGCGGCGCTTAAAGAGCTTGACGGAATGATGGACGGCCTTGCCAAAATGGCAGAGAGGCTCAGAAGCAAGCCCGGGCTCTCCGCAGACATGAAGCTCTTCGTCCAGTTCATCGCTGGCGATCCCGAAAAGGGCACCGGCCCGATGGCGCTTGAGACTCCGGGAAAGAAATTCATCTATATTGTTGAAGGGCATCCGGTGCTGACCTTCTGGGGATTTACCGAGAAAGGCGTTGAGACAGCCGGATCGGATCCCTTCTATTTCCTCAGGACTCCGAAAGCTCCGGAGCCCGCGCCTGCACCGGCTCCCGAGCCTGCGCCTGCGCCTGCGCCTGCACCGGCTCCCGAGCCTGCGCCCGCACCTGCACCGGCTCCCGGGCATGAGCCTGCGCCTGAGCCTGCCCCGGCAACTGAGACTAAAGTGAAGAGGAAGGGCTTCTGGGCCCTGCTTCCTGCCTGGCTGTGGTGGATCCTTCTGCCGCTCCTGCTCCTTCTCCTGCTGCTTCTGCTCTGGTTCTTCCTGCTGAAGCCGTTCTTCTTCCCCGCTCCCGCGCTTTCGCCGCTTCCTCAGATAAGCGCTCCGCTGCAGGACGGCGGCTCTGAGGACAAGGCGGCCGTTCAGCCTGAGGAGCCTCAGGAGGAGGCCACTGAGGAGAGCGCTCCGGAGGAGAAGCCTGATCCGGAGAGGACTGACGTCATCAACAGCGTGCAGCCTGGCGCAGCCGCTGGAACAGCAGGCTCTGCCGCGCCGGACGGCGGGATGCCTTCCGGAAATGCCCCTGAGGCCGCTCCTGATGCGGAGCAGCCGGTAAATCCTGACGCGGCTCCCGGTGCTGAGCAGCCTGCTGCCCCTGCAGATCAGGGGGCAAACCCTGACGCGGCCCCAGACGCTGAGCAGCCTGCGGCTCCTGCAGATCAGGGGGCAAATCCTGACGCAGCTTCAGACGCAGAGCAGCCTGCAGCTCCTGCAGATCAGGGGGCAAATCCTGACGCAGCAGCAAACGCTGACCAGGGCGCAGACACTGGTGCAGCTCCTGCTGCGAATGGGGCGGTGAATCCTGATGCTGCCCGGAACGGCGCCAATGCTCCTGATTCAGCTGCTGCGGCAGCTCCTCAGGGACAGGCTGGCGCAGCTCCTGACGGCAGGACCGCTGCTGCTGCCGCTGACGGCGCAGATCAGGGAACTAAGCCTGTAAAGCCGATTCCCCGCCCGATGAAGGCCGAGGCACTCCGGAATTCCGTGATGACGCCCGGCAGCGAGCTTTCGGCTGACTCAGGGCTCAGGGACGAGAAGCACCGCGCCCCGATCAAGATGAACTTCAAGTGGAACGGTGACGGCACCGGAGAGGAGGTCATCCGCAAGGCAGACGGCACCGAGTGCCGCGGCCCGGTCATGGCCTCCCGTACGGGCGGAAACGTAAGCATTTCTCCTTCGGGATCCATAGCATGCACCGACGGCAGCTCATTCAGGGCTCAGAAGATCGACTGCCATGCTGACTCCTCGGGAAACAGCAGGTGCGCGATGAGCGGAAACGGCGGCAGGTCGGTTCCGGTTGTATTGTCAGATGGAAAGAAACAGGGGGCCGGTAAATAATGCTGCCTAAGATTATCCAATACGAAAAGACCAATACCGTAAGGCTCATAAAGAACAGCGGTATCCAGTTCATGGACTTCGGCCTGAAGCTTGACTTTGACAGCCAGGACGCCGACCGCCAGAAATACTGGAGCGAGCACGGCCGCGGCTGCTTCCGCAAGACCACGCTTACTCCTGACAAGAAGTCAGAGATCGCCGAGGAGTCCGATGAGGGCCGCAAGAGCTTCAGCTGGAGGCGCCTCGTCAGGGATCCCTCAGAGCCGAGCATGTACTGTGACTCGAGCGACATCACTGTCCATATCGACGACTATGAGACGGCAAAGGTCGAGGAGTCGCTCAGGTGCTTTGACGGCGAGTGGCTGCCCCTGCCGTTTTTCCGCAAGATAACGCGCGACAAGGCCGAGGACCGCAAGAACAGCATCTCCGACAATGAGTTCGACAAGGGGCCGGGCAACTGGGCCAGGTTCCGCATCGTGAAGCTCACTGATCCGGATGACATCAGGAAGTCCGGCTACACCCATCTCCTTACCATCGCCTTCGACACCAGGATCTTCGACTCGTCGGGCGTCAACTACTCCTCAGGCATACCTATCGCGGAGGACATCAGGAACGGCTACAGCTTCGCCCTTGCCTGCAACTCCTGCGACAATGACTGGTACCTGCAGCCCGGCGAGTGGGTTGACAGCTGGATAAGGTATGTCTACGAGAGCTGCCGCCTGCGCAGCAGCGATCCCAAGGTCAGCAAGAAGGTCAACATTGACTTTGACATAAAGAACGGGCAGTACGAGAAGGACTACCTGAACCTTCTCGCCATTATCCATGAGGAGACCGTCATTCCTGACGTAACCATTGTCGAGAATGAGCAGGGCGGCGACCATATCGACGTCAACTTCATCCTGGACATCGGAAACTCCAGGACCTGCGGCATCATGATCGAGGACCACCCCGATGACGCGACCGGCTTCAGCCAGCACTACGAGCTTGAGCTCAGGGATCTGACGAGGCTTGAGAGAGTCTGCCGGAAGCCGTTTGCGAGCAGGATTGAGTTCCACAAGGCCGCGTTCGGCAACGAGATGTACTCCTTCAAGAGCGGCGTCAGGACCTTCCTCTGGCCGACCATGGTCAGGATCGGGCCTGAGGCTGCCTGGCTCTCCTGCAAGACGACAGGCAATGAGGGAATCAGCGGGCTCTCGAGCCCCAAGCGCTACCTCTGGGATGACTCGCCCTCAGAGCAGGAGTGGAAGTTCAACCGCGGAGGTGAGCTCTGCGAGGAGAAGGCCGCGGTCTGCCAGCCGATGTCGGATCTCATCAACGGAAACGGAGAGCCTCTCTTCGCCCTCTCTGATGAGGACAAGGAGGTGGTGTTCCATCCCTACTACTCCAAGAGATCCTGCATGACGTTCATGCTGACCGAGATCATCACGCAGGCAATCTGCCAGATGAACTCCCCGGCTCAGCGCTGGAACATGACCAACCGGGACATCCCGCGCGTGCTCAGGTCAATTGTCCTCACCGTCCCTCCCTCAATGCCGAAGCAGGAGATTGACGCCTACCGCGGCTGCGTGAGGAAGGCCGCAGGCCTCGTCTGGCAGTGCATGGGCTGGATCCCCGATGATGACTTCGAGATCGACTTCTCCACCGAGGAGAGCAGGAACAAGTACTGGCCGGCCCTCCCTGATGTCGTCATTCAGTGGGATGAGGCGGTCTGCGGGCAGGTAGTCTACCTCTACAACGAGATTGTCCAGAACTACAAGAGCGATCCGGATCTCTTCATCGGATCGCTGTCGCGCCCCGACAGCCCTGACCACACCGCCGTAACCGTGGCGACAGTTGACATCGGCGGCGGCACGACTGACCTTGTAATCAACAGGTACCGCCTTGACCGCGGCGCCGGCGTCGACGGCGCGAACCTCCGCTCGAACAGCGCCTACCTCGTTGCCGAGCAGATCTTCCATGACGGCTTCAGGGTGGCGGGCGACGACATCATGCAGACCGTAATCCAGGTCTGCATCATCGGCTCCGTGCAGCAGGATCTGAGGTCCCGCGGAATCAGCCAGGACCGTGTCGGGTACATCCTGAAGAAGCTCTTCGGCGGGACTGATCTGGGTCAGCAGGACATGACCAAGAGGTCGCAGTTCAACGCCCAGGTGTTCGTTCCGATCGCGCTCAGGATCCTCTCTGACTTCGAGATGTACAGCCCGTCTGATCCTGACACCGAGGCCAGGATTGACGGCATGACCTTCAGGGACATCCTCTCTGAGAAGGGCGGGCAGCTCCCTGATCCGAAGGTCCTGCAGTATGCTGATGCTGACCCCGTGCTCCGCGAGGAGCTCCGGGATGAGAGCTACTCAATCCTGAACACCCCGCTCTCCGTGAGCTTCGCCTATCTCTTCGGAGAGTTCATCAGGACCGACAACTCCTCGATCTTCAACAAAATCATCAAGATCTTCGACATTTTCTGCGAGGTCATCGACAGCTCGAACTGCGACGTCGTGCTCGTTACCGGAAGGAGCTCCAAGCTTCCCGGCGTCAGGGCGTTCTTCAACGCGAACCTCTCGCTCCCGGCAGCACGCATCGTCAGCATGTACCACTACCACACCGGCGACTGGTACCCGTTCAACGACGTCGGCTACATCGAGGATCCCAAGACCTCGGCAGCCATCGGCGCCATGCTCTGCTATCTCTCCTCGACTGTCAGCGTCAGGGGCTTTCCCTTCACTTCAAAGAGCATCGAGACCTACTCGACCATCAAGTTCTTCGGCTCGCTTACCGGAGAGGACGTCATCAAGCATGACAGCATCTTCTACAGCAACGTCAACCTTGATGATCCTGACTACCAGCTCGAGACGGAGACTGAGAACGGCAGCCATGACAGCTATTTCATTATCAGAGGCAAGGAGGAAGTGCTCGGCTACAAGCAGTTCGACATAGACAGATGGCCGGCTGCTCCTCTCTACCGCATCACCTTCAGCGAGAGAATTGCCAAGATGATGGGCGATAAGAACAGGGTTGCGGTGAAGATGGCGTTGAAGAGGAGGCTCAAGCCCAACGCGCAGAAGCGCGACGCCGAGCTCTTTGACGCCGACGCTGAGGCATTCGAGATTGATTTCAACGAGAACCGGCCCGAGATCCTGACTGCGTCTGAGGACTCAGTGAGGATGAATATCGACAGGAGCGATATCACTCTCTCCCTCAACACCATGTATACCCAGGGCGCAGGCAGCTCCGGCGAGTATTGGCTCGACAGCGGAAAGGTTCTATGATGGCAGGTTCAGATATGGAGAACGGTATGGCAGAAGGCAGAAGCGGTGAGCTCAGGGATGCGTGGAAGGCAGTCAGCGAGCAGGCGTCTGCGTCCGTCAGCTGGATTAACAGCACCAGGGGCACGGTAAAGAAGGTTGAGGATGAGGCCGACGCAGGCATTGAGAAGCTCTACTGCGTCAGGAATGAGGCGAACAGGATGCTGCGCGTCGCCGGGACGCCCCCGGCAATCGGCCTCTTCGGCCTCTCGCAGGCAGGAAAGTCCTACCTTGTCTCGAGCATTGCAGCCTCCGGGGACGGCATACTGCACACGAGAATGGGCAAGACTGATCTGCAGTTCATCAGAGACATCAACCCGGTGGGCGGCGGAAAGGAGTCAACCGGGCTTGTAACCCGCTTCACCCGCTGCGGCGAGCCCGAGAGTGATCCCAGGTTCTGCGTGCCGCTCCGCCTCTTCGGCGAGTGCGACATCGCGAAGATCCTGATCAACTCCTGCTACAACGACTTTGATTGGAACGGCGGCGATGACATTACGGTGAGAAGCTCGATTGCCAACGCCATGGCGAAACTTGATACCGCGGAGAGGTCGCTTGGCGGCAGCTCCTTCAGCTTC
>Ga0256406_1003223_pt1 | contig 20777 bp, 14 predicted proteins | sample RumenRJG_03DNA_FD_185986 | JGI IMG/M metagenome (GOLD analysis project Ga0256406, IMG submission 185986) | Bovine rumen microbial communities from Lethbridge, Alberta, Canada - RJG_03 | ecosystem: Host-associated > Mammals > Digestive system > Stomach > Rumen | place: Canada: Alberta | collected... | reverse complement strand
TTTGTTTTGACACCATAAAATTAGTGAAAATTCTGCACATGACAAAACTCTGGGGAACTTATTGTTCCTCAGAGACTTATAAAAAATATTAATAACGAATTACGCAATTAGTTGCGGAATTAAGGTAATGTGTAAAACACACTACTAAGGTAAGAAATAATGCGACATAATGCGTATCAACGACAGAAGATCTGTTCTATCCCTTCGTCTATAAAATGCAAATATAAGGCAATATCCACTTGTAAACAAGAAAAACGAAGACAATTTAAATATATTTAACCATAAATCGTAAATAAATATTACAAAATATGCCATATAGATACTTTTGTAATATTTTAGCAGTAAATATTACAAAAAGATTATCCAAAAGTAACGGGGGGGGTGAAAGGTAACAAATTGTTATGCGTGTACCAATTAGCAATTAGTAATCAGCGCGTGGTGTCTGACGGCTGCAGGGTGCGGCCCTTGTGGCCGTCCGCCATAATCTGACTTTTTTTACGGACGGCCCCTAACCCTACCTACCCGCACCCTGCAAGCGGATTTTATTGCGGTATCATTGCCATCATGGATTCACACGATGATATTCTCATATATGATTCCGACTTTTCTAGGAATTGAGGTATTTTAGTTGTGCACTTATTACTGCGGCATATATCCGCTTGCAGGGTGCGGCCCTTGTGGCCGTCCGTAAAAAAAAAGTCAGATTATGGCGGACGGCCCCTAACCCTACCTAGCCGCACCCTGCAAACGGTTTCCTGTATTCGTCATAGAGACACCCATCTTACAAAGCCATGTAGGAGGCGAAGCCTCTCGCGTCGCGATTGTTTCTTGCAAGGTTATATGGTTTTGTGACGCGGGACGCGTCACCTCCTACACGCTCATCTCTTGGCGGTAATAATAATATGAACCAATATTCTTGAAGCAATACTCACACAGAGACACGGAGACACAGAGTATCAGAGACGGGCACCTTATTTTATATAGAGTTCACAGAGACGGCTTCGCCGTAAAGAGTTCACGAAACGTGCACATCGCAGAAGTCATCGTATTCTCTTTAAGGCGAAGCCTTCTCTGTGATCTGAGTCACGAGTGAGTCTCCGTGGCTCTGTGTCTCTGTGTGAGCCTTACAAAAAAACTCGTGAGAATCGCATTTTCGAGAATACCCTTTTAGAGGTACAGAGTGCTTTTCAAGCTTTTTGGGACACCCATATTAAAGTATACTAATATTGATTATCAATGCGTTACAAACCTATCTCCAAAAAGTGACGAAGACAGGAGTCAGATTATGGCGGACGGCCCCTAACCCTACCTAGCCGCACCCTGCAAGCGGTTTTATTGCGGTATCATTGCCATCATGCATTCCCCGATAATATTCTAATATATGATTCCGACTTTTCTAGGAATTGAGGTATTTTCAGTTGTACACTCATTACTGCGGCATATACCCGCTTGCAGGGTGCGGCCCTTGTGGCCGTCCGCCATAATCTGACTTTTTTTACGGACGGCCACAAGGGCCGCACCCTGCAAGCGGTTTATTGCGGTATCATTGCCATCATGGATTCACACGATGATATTCTCATATGTGATGCCAACATTTTTATCAGTCTGCATAAACGCAGAAAAGGCGGTCGCCAAGACCGCCTTCCTCCACCCACATAACAGGGGATATATATGACAACTCTCTAATGTTCGTTACCTTACGGCTGCAAAGTTATGAACTTCCCACGAGCCATACAAGGTAAAATCCCTAATTGTTGGAGAGTTTTCCCTATGGGTTAGTAGGGAAAGCCTATTCCACCACACGAACATACAGTAGTCTACATTTGCCCACAAAATATTACTCACAGCTCGTCGATCTCCTCGCTGGTCGTCTCGATGACTGCCGCTGCCAGACCGTCGGCACACTGCACGATGGCACACAGAGGGTATTCCATACGCGCCGTGTCGTAGCAGCGCTCATCCTCATAGGAGTTGAAGTTCAGGCCGAAGGCACCCATATGCCACCGTATGGCGAGCATCTCGTCGTCCTGCAGCGCCAGTCCGGAGAGCAGGAGCTGTATCACCGACTTCTCGCCGTGTCCCATCGGAAACTTCTTATAGCTGATGCCATAGCCCTCATTGTCCTCCCACATTCCGGTAGCTTTGTTCTTCCGTCGTTTCACCGTGCGGTGATAGATATCCGTCTTGCAGACATCATGAAGCAGTGAGGCGATGATGACGCTCTCCCGTTTCACATCGTTCACCGATGCCGGGTCGAGCTTCTTCATGCCTTCCCAGATCATCAGTGCGGCATGACAGACGTTAAGGCTGTGCTGGCACAGACCACCCTCCGTGTTCAGATGGTGTCCTGCCGAGGCCGGCGCCTCGAAGAAGCCGTCCTGTTCCAGGTCGCTGATGACATAGTCGACGCCCTCACGTTTCGTGGAGCGCAGCAGTTCCTCAAATTCCTCCTTGTTCTTTTCCTTATCCATAATCGTTTTCAGTGTTTTGTCAGTAAATATCTCAATCACATCTTGACGGCGAGCGCATCGAGCATGCCACGGCATCCATCCTCTATCAGGTCTAGGGCAAGCTCGAAGTCGGCATCACCACCATAATATGGGTCGGGGACGCTGTCACGACCTTTGTGATCGGTGAGGTAATCTGCCATGCGGATGACCTTTCTCCTCTCTTTGTCGTTGCGGGCCTGAAGAGTGATATTCCGGTAGTTGTCCTCGTCCATGACGACGATGAAATCGAAGAAATCAAAGTCGCGTGTCTTGTCGAACTGTCGTGCTATATGGTCTATACGGTATCCGCGTCGCTGCCCGTGAGTCCTCATCCGCCTGTCGGGGAGCTGACCGACATGCCATAGTCCTATCCCGGCGGAGTCGATGAAGAAACTGTCAGTGAGTCCATCCTCATCAACATAATGCTGCATTATGGCGTTTGCCGCCGGCGACCGGCAGATGTTACCAAGGCAGATAAAAAGTATCTTTGTCTTATCCATTTCCTTACATTTTGATACAGAACCCAAAGGTACTGCTTTTCCGATAAATGAGCAAGGAGTTTTGTTACAACTTTCGGAAATAAGGCGTTGCATATAATGGACAGAACCCCTCTGACTCCCCTAAAATGGGAGAAAGAAGTCAGTATTGAACAAGAGATTCCGAGTTGTTACGAGAGTAGGACATACTATATAGAATATGTAAAACAAACTGACAGTTTAGTCCCTTCATTTTTCGATTATTCTGAACGAGGAGGTATATCGGTGTCAAATACGGGGAAAATGACGAATTTTTATATCATTGATAATCAGCATATTAGAGTTAAGACCATTTTCAAGTGCTCTGACAAGGGCCATTTTACCCCTAAAAGTAAGCCACACTTGCCTTTTAATTGTAGTACTTTTACAAGGTAAAACATATGCTTTTACCTTGTAAAAGTACTACATCTACAAACCAACCCTAAAATCGGTGTCGTTTTCATGACATTTCAAACGATTTTAACATCTAGATTGGCCAATTTTCATGACATGGTTTTGTAATAAAAGTTCTGATTGGTTCGTTCCCTTTTTCTTTTTTCTAGGGGAGTGGCATCCGCTTGCAGGGCGCGGTCAGACTCCAAACGCTAAATAAAATATCCGTGTCAGACCGACGGCTGCAGGGCGCGGTCAGACTCCAAACGCTAAATAAAATATCCGTGTCAGACCGACGGCTGCAGGGTGCGGCCCTTGTGGCCGTCCGCAAACATATGAATATTGAATTTATGACGGACGGCCCCTAACCCTACCTAGCCGCCCCTGCAAGCGATTGATACATTCCTTAAGTTACCCCAGGCTCCGCTCGCTTAGCCTGGGGTTACTGACAGTCAGCCTCCGAGGCTGTAAGTCACTGTTGCGCTTGGAGGATGGGGATAAACCCCACCCCTACATTGGGTGACAGAGGTTTCCGTGGAGCGAGCGCGTCCAGATAAGCAGATGGGGGATTACACCCAGTGCCTCGGAGGCACACTCTCAGTAACCCCAGACTAAGCGAGCGAAGTCTGGGGTTACTGGAAAGTCAACCTCTACGAGGCTGTGAGGTATCCATTCAGCGCGTGGTGTCTGACGGCTGCAGGGTGCGGCCCTTGTGGCCGTCCGTCATAAATTCAATATTCGACAATGAGGTTGCGGACGGCCCCTAACCTTACCCAGCCGCCCCTGCAAGCGATTGATACATTCCTTAAGTTACCCCAGGCTGCACTCGCTTAGCCTGGGGTTACTGACAGTCAGCCGAGGCTGTAAGTCACTGTTGCGCTTGGAGGATGGGGATAAACCCCACCCCTACTGGGCGACAGAGGTTCCCGTGGAGCGAACGCATCCAGATAAGCAGATGGGGGATTACATCCAGTGCCTCGGCGAGGCACACTCTCAGTAACCCCAGACTAAGCGAGCGTAGCGAGCGCAGTCTGGGGGTATAGGTCGGAAGCTCGCATTCACTCAGAGCCTCGGAGAGGTTCAGACACGTAGTGTGTACATACATAAAGCTATCACCATTAGTCCTATAAGACAACCATTAGGATATAATGATGAACACTACGCGTATGTACCTCTCCGAGGCACTGAGTAAGGTTCCCGCCACCTACCTACCCCAGGCTGCACTCGCTGCGCTCGTTTAGCCTGGGGTTACTGACAGTCAGCCTCTTCGAGGCTGTAAGGTATCCATTCAGCTCGTGGTGTCTGACGGCTGCAGGGTGCGGCTAGGTAGGGTTAGGGGCCGTCCGCAAACATATGAATATTGAATTTATGACGGACGGCCACAAGGGCCGCCCCTGCAGCCGTCGGTCTGACACGGATATTTTATTTAGCGTTTGGAGTCTGACCGCGCCCTGCAGCCGTCAGACACCACGCGCTGAATGGATACCTCCCGAGGCTGTGAGCAGTTATGATTATCATAACTTTTGTGCAAAATTGTTACTGAAAGCGTGATTTTTCGATATTTCTTATTACCTTTGTACTATTAATCAATCAAATCATTAGATGAAAAGAAACCTTAGGACCGCCACACTATGTGTTCAGGGCGGTTATCAACCAAAGAATGGAGAACCTGTTGAGGTGCCAATTATCCAGAGTACGACCTTCAAGTATGACGACTCCGACGAGATGGCGCAGTTGTTCGACCTGAAGAAAGAAGGATATTTCTATTCCAGACTGCAGAACCCCACGAACGATGCTGTAGCGTCGAAGATAGCACAGCTCGAAGGCGGCGTGGGTGCTGTGCTGACGTCGAGCGGTCAGGCTGCCAACTTCTATGCCGTGTTCAATATCTGTGAGGCCGGCGACCATATCGTGGCCTCGAACGAGATCTACGGCGGAACGTTCAACCTCTTCGGAGTGACAATGAAGAAGCTCGGCATCGACGTTACATTTGTCAACCCGGACGCCTCGGAGGAGGACATCCAGAAGGCTTTCCGCCCGAACACCAAGGTTCTCTTCGGTGAGACGATAAGCAACCCCGGCTGTGCCGTCCTCGACATAGAGAAGTTCGCGAAGATAGCCCATAGGAACGGGGTGCCCCTCATCGTCGACAACACCTTCGCCACACCTATCAACTGCCGGCCGTTCGAGTGGGGTGCCGACATCGTCACCCATTCCACAACGAAATATATGGATGGTACAGCCTCACAAGTGGGCGGCGCCGTCATAGACAGTGGCAACTTCGACTGGCTTGCGCACGCTGACCGTTACCCAGGTCTCTGCACACCCGACGACAGCTACCATGGCATCATCTACGCGGAGCAGTTCGGCAAGATGGGGTATATCACCAAGATAGTGTCGCAGCTCATGCGCGACCTCGGCTCCATTCCGGCACCGATGAACTCGTTTATCCTTAACCTGGGACTGCAGAGCCTGCACCTCCGCATGCGCCAGCACTGTGCCAACGCACAGAAGGTGGCGGAGTTCCTCAGCGGCGACCCACGGGTAGCATGGGTCCACTACTCCGGACTGAAAGCCGACAAGTACCATGCCCTTGCGGAGAAATACATGCCTAACGGCACATGCGGCGTCATGGCCTTCGGACTGAAAGGCGACCGCTCGACGGCCGTGAAGTTCATGGACTCGCTGGAAATGATAAACATTGAGACACATGTCGCCGACTCACGCACCTGTGTCCTCCATCCGGCAAGCCATACACATCGCCAGCTGTCTGACGAGCAGCTGCGGCAGGCTGGCATTGCACCGGACCTTATCCGTCTGTCCGTGGGCATCGAGGATGCAGAGGATATCCTCGACGACATCCGTCAGGCCCTCGACAAGTTACAGTAATCCAAGTTTCACAAGTAAAAATATGCACGTAGAGAAAGAGAACTGTAAAGATCGTTCTGTGAAATCCAATGTAGGGGTGGGGTTTATTCCCATCCTAATATAGGCAAAGACCGCCTACCGTTCGATGGAATGTCCGCCAATGTAGGGGTGGGGGTTATCCCCATCCTCCAAGGGTTAAAAGCTAATTTCTTTCTACTATTTTATGAAAATGCCACCAACCGCTGCAAATGTCACCAACCACTTTAAGAAATAGGTCGAACATTGTTTTTGGAAGGGCATGAAGCCCTTCCCTGCACTGGCACGACTTCGTCACTTTTTGTTGAGACAAAATAGCACCATTGATAATCAATTACTTGCATGGATATTTAGGTGATATAGGGTGACGCATATCCAGTGCAGGGAAGGGCTTTATGCCCTTCCTAAAAAAATGTCCCAACCGCTGAAAAATATCAAGGATTAGAGAATTAAAAGAATTTTTTTCTGCGTTTGTATTCTTACAAAATTTGTCGAACATTGTTTTAGGAAGGGCATGAAGCCCTTCCCTGCACAAGCCCGTCCCACTTTGTCATTTTTTTGTTGAGACAAAAATAGCACCGTTGACAATCAAGCAGTTCCTGACTTCGTCAATGCGTCACCCTGAATCGAGAATAAGTTTTTGGAAAATAGTCACGTACAGACTTTAGCTCCTCATGGAGCGTAAGCCTGTACATGATTTTCAGCTTCGTATCATCTGGAGATAGCAAGGCAATAAATCTGCACGTAGAGAAAGAGAACTGTAAAGATCGTTCTGTGGAATCCAATGTAGGGGTGGGGTTTATCCCCATCCTAATATAGGCAAAGACCGCCTACCGTTCGATGGAATGTCCGCCAATGTAGGGGTGGGAGTTATCCCCATCCTCCAAGGGTTAAAAGCTAATTTCTTTCTACTATTTTATGAAAAATATCGGTGACAGGATGAGGGGTCTCCCCCATCCTATCGCCGATTAACAACAGATAAACGGTATCTTTATTTAAAAAATCTCATTTTTTCTTTGCTATTACGGAAAAATCAAGTAACTTTGCACCGCAATTGCAGAAAAGGTGCAAAAAAACGATGGACAGCAATGATGACCAGTCCGTCATCCGCCTTTACTACACGTTAATGACTCGCTAGCTCAGTTGGTAGAGCACAACACTTTTAATGTTGGGGTCATGGGTTCGAACCCCATGCGAGTCACAGCATAAGCTCTCCGACAACCGGAGGGCTTTTTTGTTTTTATAAAGGGTTGGCAGAAAAGATGTATGTACGCTTTATATACATAGCCTGTTAACGAGATTACGACAATTATCAGAAATAAACGACGCATATTTTGCGGCTCGTCTGAAACATGAAACACTACGTGTCTGCGCCTTCGAGGCACGGAGTGGGTTCGATTTAGTTGCTTTCCCCCAGGCTGCACTCGCTGCGTTCGCTCAGCCTGTTACTGAGAGTGTGCCGAGGCACTGAGTTGGTTCACTTCCCTTTTCTTATTCACGGGGGTGGCATCCGCTTGCAGGGCCTTTTAAATATTCCTTTCTGTACGTGTAGATTTTTTAGTTGCAAAACTTTAAGGGTTAACTTTCTACAAGGAAAGCGCAATATTTGTTCAGCAAATATTTAACAGGCAAATCCCCCTTTTGGTATCTCTCTGCGTCAAGTTTCTGAACAGGCAGACAAACGTGAGTGCCATTCTTATATGTCGCCTGCAAATATGTAATGCCTCTTTTTTCCTCAAATGACATATTGGAAAAGTCCGAGCTCAGATCCTTTTCTATGTAAAGTATGGAATAACTTGGCCTCTTTGCGTCCGGAAAATCCTCCGTCAGAATATTTTTTCGTACCAAATCCTGAATATCCCTATTGGCAGTATCTTTGGAGCATTTGTTAAGTGCAGCCCACTGCTTGGTAGTAATCTTCGACTCGTAACCATCGAGAAACAAGTTGAGCGTGTTGGTCTGCCTCTCAGACATCGGAACATGAGAAGTCCTCTGCCAAAAGATAGATTTGTTTAATACTGCATTGAGATTAATCTCCGCCACATCCAAGGCCGAGTTTAAAGTATCTATGTACCATTTCACCCATTCCGTAAGATTTCCGTCACCTTTCTGTTCCATCTCCAATATTTCATAATAGTGCTTCTTGTCATTGTTGATGGCCGATGAGATATTATAAAAACGAAAACGGCTTTTGTCGCCTCGGGCAAGCATAATGTCAGACAGTATCCTTGCCAACCGTCCGTTCCCATCCTCGAACGGATGGATTGAGACAAACCAGAAATGAGCTATAGCAGAGCGGATGATGTAGGAGACACCCGTCTCACTGTTGAACCAGTCCACAAAGCGCGACATCTCATTATCCAACCTGTCTGGTGCTGGAGCCACATAGTGAATTTTCTCTCTGCCAAGATAGCCAGAAACGATATGTTCATCGTGGCTGCGATAGAGGCCCACCTCAATCTTAGAGCCTTCGCTGAAGCTTGTAGGAAAGAAAGCCGTCTGCCAACCACAAAGTATTTCCTTAGTTATTGGCCGGTCATAGTGCTCCACGGCATCAAGCATGACGTTGACCACTGCGTCAATATAATGTGACGAAGCCGTATACTTCACATTCTCAATTCCAAGCTTTTGAGCTATTGATGACCTAACCTCATCAGCATTAAGCTTTACGCCCTCTATCTCAGAAGAATAAACAACGTCATGAGTAAGGTTTTCCGCCATTGCCTTAAGCTTGTTGTCAAAGCCAAGACTACCCAACCGTCCATAGAGGACACCCAGCTTACGCGAGGTCTGCTCTAATGGAAGGGCTATGGAATTAGCATCCCACTTAAAGTTTGTCCAGTTTTCTCTCTCGTGTATATACATAGTCTGTTAACGTGATTGCGTCGATTATCAAAGAAAAACGACGCATATTTTGCGGCAAAGTTAGAAAAAGAATGCTGCATTTGCAAATAATAGGAGGATATTTTATTCTTTTGTATTATCAATCAAAGGAATAATCATTACTAGACGAATAATGCCATAACAGGCGTCCACAATCATTTTGTGGCTCGTCTGAAACATGAAACACTACGTGTCTGTACCTCTCCGAGGCTGTGAGGTATCCATTCAGCGCGTGGTGTCTGACGGCTGCAGGGTGCGGCTAGGTAGGGTTAGGGGCCGTCCGTCATAAATTCAATATTCATAAGTTTGCGGACGGCCACAAGGGCCGCGCCCTGCAAGCGGTTTTATTGCGGTATCATTGCCATCATGCATTCCCCGATAATATTCTAATATATGATTCCGACTTTTCTAGGAATTGAGCTATTTTAGTTGTACACTTGTTACTGCGGCATATATCCGCTTGCAGGGTGCGGCCCTTGTGGCCGTCCGCCATAATCTGACATTTTTTTACGGACGGCCACAAGGGCCGCACCCTGCAGCCGTCGGTCTGACACGGATATTTTATTTAGCGTTTAGAGTCTGACCGTACCCTGCAAGCGGTTTACATTCGCTTGTACTTCCTCTCCGAGGCACTGGGTGGAAACTATTCTTTCATCTGTCCACAGACTGCGCTCGCTTAGTCTGGGGTTACCGGAAAGTCAACCTCTACGAGGCTGTGAGGTATCCATTCAGCGCGTGGTGTCTGACGGCTGCAGGGTGCGGCTAGGTAGGGTTAGGGGCCGTCCGGAATAAATATTTTTTGTGAATATATATTCAACAATGAGGTTGCGGACGGCCACAAGGGCCGCCCCTGCAAGCGATTGATTCATTCCTTAAGTTAACAAGACTGCACTCGCTCCGCTCGCTTAGCCTGGGGTTATTAGGAATTCAGCCGAGGCTGGGTTATAAAGGTTTGTTTTACGGACGCCCCCTAACCCTACCTAGCCGCACCCTGCAAGCGGATATACAGCCCCGTAATAAGTGCCCAACTAAAAATACCTCATTCCTCACTGCTCATTGCTCATTCCATACAATTACTCACTGCCAATTGCTAACTGCTCATTATTTTAAACAATCGGCAATGATATTCCGTTAATTTTCTGGTATATGTCTAGGGCATAGACATCGGTCATGCCACTGATATAGTCGAGGACTGCCATTATCCTCGTCTCCAGGTCCTCGCTGTGTATGTCGTACTGGCTGCTGACACGGCGGATGAGCTGGCGGGAGTGGAATGTCTCCGGATGGACTGCCGCGCTGATGAAAGCCTCCATGAGCGTTTCCATAATCTTATATCCGCTGAGCTCCACATCGGTGACAGTCTTCGACCTGTATATCTTGTCGACCGATACATCAGAGCTTCGGCGGTAGGCATGGCGCACAGCCTCCGAGGTATGCGTTATGAGCGGTCCGGAGAAGGTCCCGGCGAGTATCGCGTCCTCGTTATCCACGAAGGCATGCACGCACTCGTTCTCCAGCAGTCCGACAGCACAGGCGCGCATGTAGACGATCTTCTCGTTCTCATCGTCGACGCCCTCATCCTCAATGCGCTTGAAGATACGCCGCCGCGAGGCGTCGTCGAAATATCCGAGGAGCAGGTCGGCGGTCTCGTCGAAGGACAGGAGCTTCAGCTTATGGGCATCCTCGATGTCCATTATCTCATAACAGATATCGTCGGCGGCCTCCGTAAGGAACACCAGCGGATGACGGGCATAGCGCAGCGTGTCCTCACTGCCGTCGAGACAGAGGATGCCCAGGTCGTCGGCAATGCGGCGGTAGTCGTCCTGTTCCTCACGGAAGAAGCCGAACTTACCGTGCTCACCAGCGGCCATCGACGTGAACGGGTATTTCACCATGGCGGCGAGAGTGGAATAGGTCATCACGAAACCACCTCTGCGGCGCCCTTTGAAGCGGTGCGTGAGAAGGCGGAAGGCATTGGCGTTGCCCTCGAAATGTGTGATGTCGGCCCAGAAGCGCGGCGACACCATCTCCTTCAGCGGCTGGCCGTCGCCCTCAAGGAAGAATGCCTGCATGGCTTTCTCACCACTATGTCCGAAAGGCGGGTTACCCATATCGTGGGCCAGTCCCGCCGTCTGCACTATCGTTCCTATCTCCTCGAAGAGCGTGCCGCGGAGCTCCGGATGGCGTTTCATCAGCAGACGGGCCACATCATCGCCGAGCGACTTGCCCAGCGACGACACCTCAAGTGAATGGGTCAGGCGGTTATGTACGAAGACAGAGCCCGGCAAAGGGAACACCTGCGTCTTGTTTTGCAGACGCCGGAAGGGCGCGGAATAGACCAGACGGTCGCTGTCGCGTTTGAACTCCGAGCGGTCGTCGTGACGCTCAGGATGCCGGTCCTCCTGACCAAGGCGTTTGTTCGATATGAGTTTTTTCCAATCCATAGCTGCAAAAGTAATTAAAATTGGCTAAAATCATGCTTTTCTCTCCGTAAAATTCAGTTATTCGGGCGGAAAGTTGTAATTTTGCAACTTAACATTCTCATATAGAACATCATAAAAACAAATACGCAATGACGGAATACCACTTTACGCAGTGGGATTCCATGATTAAGACAATTAGGAAAACATGATTAAGATAAAGGTTGTAAACAAAGGACACCAGCAGCTGCCGGCCTACGCCACGACGCAGAGCGCGGGCATGGACCTCAGGGCAAACATCGACGGTGAGATTGTGCTTCATCCCATGGAGCGGCGTCTTATACCCACGGGACTGCACATCGCCCTTCCCGAAGGCTATGAGGCACAGGTCCGTCCACGCAGCGGACTGGCCCTGAAGCACGGCATCACGGTACTGAACACGCCGGGAACCATCGACGCCGACTACCGCGGTGAGGTTATGGTGCTGCTCATAAACTTCTCCAACGAGGACTTTGTAATCAACGACGGAGAGCGCATCGCCCAGATGGTCATCGCGCGCCACGAGCAAGGTGAGTTCATTGAGGTGGACGAGCTCGACGAGACGGAGCGCGGAGAGGGCGGCTATGGACATACCGGCATGAAATAAATTCTTTCTGAAAGCACATGAGAAATATTAGAATAATAACGGCTGTCGCCTTGCTGTCTGCGGCTGTCTCCGTCTTTGCGGACGGAGGGAAGCTGTCATACAACGACACGCGGCGATACAACTACTTCTTCTTAGAGGCCGTGAACCAGGAGGCGGCCGGCAATCTGTCGGCAGCCTATGACCTCCTGGAGCATGCCAGACAGATAAACCCCGAGGCGGCAGAGGTCTACTATAACCTCGCCGGCTACTATGTGACGCTGAGAAACGACTCTCTGGCGAAGTTCAACTTTGCGAAAGCTGCAGAGCTGGCACCGGAGAACGCCACGTACATAGAGAAGCTCGGACAGTTCTATGCCAACGCCCACGACGTCGGCAACGCCGTGAAAGCCTACGAGAAGCTGTATGCGCTGGAGAACGACAACCCCGACGTCATAACGATGCTCTTCCAGCTCTACGCCACGCAGAACGATTACGACAAGATGATAGAGATGCTCGACCGTCTTGAGACCGTTCAGGGATACAGCGACCGCATAGCCCTGACGAAGATGCAGGTCTACGAGCAGCAGGGAAAGAAGAAAGAGCAGGAGAACGTGCTGAAGTCGATGATAGCCAAATACCCCAACGACCCCAACTACAAGGTGATGTACTGCAACTGGCTCATGAACAACGGACGGACGAAGGAAGGCGGCAAATACCTTACGCAGATACTAAAAGAAGACCCTACGAACACCAGCGCCCGTATCGCCATGCTCGACTACTATGCCGCGCAGGGTAAGGAGGACAAGCTCGCAGAGCTGACAGAGTCGCTGCTCATGAGTAAGGACATAACACAGCAGACAAAGGCTTCCATGCTCCGACAGGTCATCATCAACAACGAACAGCACAACGGCGACAGCACGAAAGTGTTTCGCCTTATCGACAAGGCTCTCTCGCAGCCGCAGGAGAACGCTGACATATATATGTTGAAGACGGCATATATGTCGCTTCACCATATGCCCGACTCGCTCATCGACTCGGTCTACGTGCAGGCTCTCAACGTGGAACCCGACAACTCCAGGGCCAGGATCCTACTCCTGCAGAACATGTGGACGAAGAAGGAATACGACAAGATTATTGCTTTCAGTCATCCCGGTCAGGAGTATAACCCCGATGACATGGCGTTTTATTATTTCGAAGGCCTTGCACACTACATGAAAAAGGACAACAACAAGGCTCTCGCCACATTCCAGAAAGGCGTCACGCAGATAAACAAGGACAGCGACCCGGACATCGTCGCCGACTTCTATTCCATCATGGGCGACATCCTTCATGAGAAGGGGCAGGACAGCCTGGCCTTCGCCTCATACGAGAAATGCCTGCAGTGGAAACCTGACAATGTCGGTGCGCTGAACAACTACGCGTATTATCTCAGCGAACTCAACCGCGATCTGGCAAAGGCGGAGCAGATGAGCCGCAAGACCATCGACGCGCAGCCCGACAACTCCACGTTTCTCGACACCTACGCATGGATACTCTTCAAGGAGGGAAAATATGCGGACGCGAAGACTTACATCGACCGCGCCATACAGAACGACTCCACGCTCAGCGATGTCGTACTGGAACATGCCGGAGACATCTACGCGCTGAACGGAGACATGACGAAAGCCATGGAGCTGTGGAAGAAAGCCGCGGAGAAAGGCGATGGCAGTGCGCTACTACAGAAGAAGATAAAACTAATGAAATACGTTAAGGAATGAAGACGGTAAAGTTCATAATAATACTCGCCTCAGCACTGGTCTTCTCAGCCTGTGCCTCACAAAAAGGCGTAACGGGCAACAGCCAGAGTACCGCTGTCAGCCATAAGGCCGTCAGCAAGACGGACGAGGCGGCACAACGGGATTTTCTCGATAAGGTAAACAGCAACGCGTCCTATCAGAAGAATATCTCAGCAAGCATCACCTTCCACGTCGCACAGGACAACGGAAAGGAGATTTCCCTGCCTGGTCAGCTGCGGATGCGTAAGGACGAGGTCGTAAGGCTGTCGCTTCAGATGCCGCTGATAGGCACAGAGGTGGGCCGCCTGGAGTTCACCAAGGACTACGTGCTCATCGTCGACCGCATGCACAAGCAGTATGTCAAGGCCAGCTACGACCAGGTGGGCTTCCTCCATGACAACGGGATAACGTTCTATTCTCTCCAGGCTCTGTTCTGGAACCGTCTGCTCCTGCCGGGGAAGTCGTCAGTAGGCTACACAGACCTCACGAAGTTTAAGGCCGACCTCAACGGCACTGCTCCTCAGGTACCTGTCACCATCACCGACGGGAAGCTGAAATACACATGGACAGCAGCACGCACGAACGGCGTCATAAGCAAGGCCCGCATCGATTACGACAGCAAGGGACACGGCACATCAACACTGACATGGAACTATTCCGGATTTACCAACTTCGGTTCCAAGCCGTTCCCCTATGCCAACGCGCTGACGATAACCACTCCGGCGACGGGAACGACAAAGACTCTTAAAGCCTCATACGAAATAAACAGTATCTCTACAGCCAGCGACTGGGAAGCGACGACGACTCTGTCGGACAAATACAAGCAGGTTTCCGCTGAAGAGGTCCTCGGAAAATTAACAAGCAAATAAATGAAACGCGTATTCTTCTTTCTTTTATTGATATTCCTATCTCTGGCTCCTTATGCCAAGCCTCAGAAGGCTTCGTCGAAGAAGTCGGCACCGACAGCCGTACAGCAAACGAAGAAGCAAGGCAACAAGCATAAGGACAAGACTCCGCAGAAGCCGGCTAAGAAAGGCGGTGGCAAGCAGCAGAAGGCCGAGCCGCGCAAGAAACAACCACAGAAGGCACAGCAGCAGAACAACCGGCAACGGAAAAGTACGGCAAAAAACAACCGCAACAATAACAACCGCAACAACGGACACAACACTCCGCGCTATACAAAGACCCAGGAGATAAAGGGTCTGGAGAAGGAGAAGCAGAACATACAGCGTGATATCCAAGACAAGCAGAAGGAGTATGACGCCAAGGAGACTGATGTCAAGCAGCGCCTCAGCAAGATTGAGTCGCTGAGTGCCGACATCGACAAGCATCAGAACACCATCGACACCATCCAGAGCGACATAAAGGGCATAGACACCAATATCGGAGTACTGAAAGGACAGATAGCAACGATGCAGCAGGACCTCGGTGAACGCCGCGAGAAGTTCATCCAGTCGATGCGTTACATGGCACGGCACAGAAGTATCCAGGACAAGATAATGTTCATCTTCTCAGCCAAGAGCCTGACACAGATGTACCGTCGTCTGCGCTTCGTAAGGGAATATGCGGCTTACCAGCGCGCGCAGGGTGAGCTCCTCAAGCAGCAGCAGGCCCTCGTGGAGCAGAAGAACTCCGAGCTACAGCATGTCCGCGGCTCCAAGGCGAACCTACTGTGGCAGAACCGGCAGGCCCATACCAATCTTGAGAACGCCAAGAGCGAGCAGCAGACCATCGTGGCCTCCCTGCAACAAGACCAGGCGGTGCTGCAGGATGTCATAGGACAGAAACGGCAGAAGCAGGCTGCCCTCGACGCACAGATAGACCGGCTTATATCCATAGAGATAGAGAAGGCCCGTCAGAGGGCTATGGCAGAGGAGCGTGCACGTGCCGCCGCACAGGCTGCGGCACGGAAGGCGCAGGCTGCCGAGATGGCCCGTAAGCGGGCAGAGGCCCAGCGCGCAGCCCAGGAGAACGCAAGACGCATAGCTGAAGCCCGTGCCCGTGAGGCCAAGGCAAGGGAAGAGGCCCGTCAGGCTGCCCTCGCCGAAGCAAGGGCAAGACGGGAGGCGGAAGCCAAGAAGCGTGAGGACGAGCGCAGAAAGGCTGAGGTGGCCGCACAGGCAGCCGCAGCACGCAAGGCACAAGCAGACCAGGAGACCCGCGAGGCAGCCGCAGCACGTATGGCTGCAGAGAGGAAGGCTGCCGCCGACAGGAAACGGGCGGAGATTGCGGCAAGGGAGTCCAACAACGATGCCGCCGAAAGCAGTGGCCTCAGCTCCGCCGACCGTGCCCTCACCGGCAGCTTCGCCAGCAACCGCGGCCGTCTGCCGATGCCTATGAGCGGACATATCGCCACCCGCTACGGTCAGTACAGCGTCGAAGGCCTGAACAACGTACAGCTCAGCAACAGTGGAATAAACATCAAAGGTGGTGGCGGTGCCGCCGTCCGCTCCGTCTATCGCGGTGAGGTGAGCGCTGTGTTCAGCTTCGGCGGTACATCCGTCGTCATGGTCCGCCACGGTGCCTACATCACCGTATACGCGAACCTCGGCAGTGTCAGCGTACACAAAGGACAACAGGTGGGCACAGGCCAGACCATAGGCAGCGTTGCCAGGGATGGCATACTGCAGTTCCAGTTAAGAAAAGAAACAGCTAAACTCAATCCAGAAGCATGGTTAAGACATTAACAGTGGATTTCAGAAATCCATCGGAAGAATTTCTCAGGACTATAGACGTCCACACTCTTCTGCCACAACAGGAACCGTTCGTGATGATCGGTTCAATAGTACAATACGACGATGAGAACATAAAGACAGAGACTCTCATAAAGCCCGACAACATCTTTGTCGACAACGGCGCGTTCAGCTCTGCCGGGATGATAGAGAACATCGCACAGACATGTGCTGCAAAGATGGGGTATGCCAACAAGTACATTCTGAAACAGGGCATACAGGTCGGTGTCATTGGGGCCGTAAGGAAGATGACCATCAAAGGACATCCAAAGGCCGGCGACACCATCACCACCCATGTGCAGGTCATGGAAGAGCTCATGGGGGTCATACTGGCTATGGCTACCATCACATGCAACGGCGAGCAGCTCGCAAAATCACAAATAAAACTGGCAGTAAAGGAGGAAGAGAGATGATTCTAAAAGACCAACTATACACTATAGTACGACAGACAGAAACGGAGAACTCAACAGTCTTCTCTGTTGTTCTCAATCCGGAATGCTTTATCTATAAAGCGCACTTCCCGGGAAATCCCATCACTCCAGGTGTCTGCATTATTCAGACCGCCTGTGAGCTCCTCGGAGAACTGGAAGGACGCAAGTTAGAGGTTACAGAGGTGAAGAACGTGAAGTTCCTCAACATTCTGTCCCCACTTAGCAACAAGGACGTCGATTTCGTTTTCAACAGCATCGAACATGCTGAAAACTATATAAAGGCCAAGATTGACGTAAAGACCGGAGACGAGCTCTTCACATCCATATCTTTTGTTTGCGAGTAGAGACGGAGAGAAGGAAGGCTTAGATAACATATCGTAGTGACCGACATAATAAGATTAGCAGGCTTGTGAATGGTATTATTTTCGCGTCCTTGCCCTACCCTTCCGGCATTTCTTCGCGACCTTCACCAGCTCCTTATATTTCTTCTTCGCTGCCGACTCACCCATGTCTATCATCGCATTGATAGCCTTGGGGGTGAAGCTCATGACATCATATTTGCCAAGGTCTGGGTTTATATATACGTCGGCACTCTTGCGCATCTCGTTATATTTCGCGATGTCCGGACGGTACTTGAGCCACGACGACACACCGTTCAAGCCCTTCAGGAAGCTCAGCGGCGACTTATAGTCATCGTGCTTGTTCTGCTGCAGGTCGATGGCAATGACGATGTCGGCACCCATCTTCCTCGCCACATCCACCGGCAGGTTGTTGAGCGCGCCACCATCGATAAGCACGTTCTGTCCTATCTTCATCGGCTTGAAGACTCCAGGGATGGCCATGCTGGCCCTCATGCAACTGTCGAGACCAGCACTGTCGGCAGAGAGGACGACCTCCCGGAAGTCGCCATGCGCCACATCAGCGGCCACACAGCGGAACGGAATACGACGCACACCCTTCACGCCGCGTGCCACAGGACTGGTGCGCACCATCGAATCGAGCAGCATCAGCACCTTGGAGCCCTTGAAAATCCCCGGCAGGGTGTCGGCCTCAGCCGTATGTCTTCGCCTTACGGGAAATCCGAAGACATACTGCACACCGTCAGCATCACGTGCGAAGAGCTTACGGCTGAGACTGTCGTTACGGTCGGTGAGCAGAGATTTCCATTCCTGCGACTGGAACATCCTCTCTATATCCGCCGAACGGTAGCCCATGGAGTATAGTCCTCCGACGATGCTTCCTATGCTTGTGCCACAGATATAGTCGATATGCACACCGGCTTTCTCAATAACCTTCAGCGCACCGACCTCAGCAGCGCCCTTAGCACCGCCTCCGCCGAGCACCAGTCCGACCTTCACCCGTCCCTGGGCACCTGCCGTCATGCTTAACGCTACCATCACAACGGCCATCACCAGCCTGCAGAATATTCTCTTCATCACTTCCCTTTATTTATTCAAGATATTTATACAAATTTGTCGCCGAGCCGCAGCTGCACCTCGTTGACATACTTTCTTATGAGCGACGACGAGTCGCCTTTCTTGCATATCAGCAGTACATTGTCCTTCTCGGCCACTATATACCCGTCGAGGCCATTGATGACGGCCATACGGTCCTTAGGGAGTTTCACGACATTGTTATGCGCATCATCGAAGTAAACGGTAGAGTCGACGGTAACATTATCGCCGTCCACCTTGCTCTGAGCCTCATAGATACCATGCCAGGTACCGAGGTCTGCCCATCCGAAGTCGCACTTCTGCACATATACATTATCACTCTTCTCCAGCACGCCATAGTCGATGCTAATGTTTGGATACGAAGGGAAGTGGTTCTCCACATACTCGTTCTCCTCAGCTATCGTCCAGTCGGGCCGCACACTGTCGAGATTTCCGAGTATCGCCGGCAGAAACGTCTTAAGACACGTGCCCAGGTACCTCACATTAGCCAGGAACAGCCCCGTGTTCCAGTACCACTCACCGCTGTCCATGAACATCTTGGCAAACTCCCTGTCGGGTTTCTCAGTAAAGGCCTTGACCTTAAAGATATCGTCCTCTCCGGAGTGGTCGCCGACCTGGATATAACCATAGCCGGGCTCCGGTCTCGTAGGCTTCACACCCATGGTGAGCAGACAGTCGTTGTTTGCCACGAAGTCGAGGCCTTCCATCACATTGTCGCGGAAAGCATCCTCCTTCATCACCGTCTGGTCGCTAGGCGTAACGATGATGTTTGCCTTAGGGTTCAAACGCTGTATCCTATGCCACGCCCATGCCACGCTCGGAGCTGTATTCCTGTGGACAGGCTCTGCCATGATATGATTGCCGTCGACGTCAGGCAGCTGGTCCACGACGAAGTGGATATACTGCTGGGTGGTATTGATGAATATATTTTCTTTCGGAATTATCTTAGCAAACCGGTCATAGGTCTGCTGCAATTGTGTGCGACCCACGCCGAAGAAGTCAAGAAACTGCTTTGGTTCTTCCTCCCGGCTGCAGGGCCATAGTCTCCGGCCTTTGCCTCCGGCAAGGATAACACAATAGTTGTTGTTTTCAATAGTCATCTTAATTAGATTACAAAATCAATTAGTTTATAGATTTAATATTAACTACTACAAAAGTAGGAAATAACCTATTGACAGCCAAAGTTTTTTACTTTTTATCCGTTTTATTTCAAGATTTTTACCATTGGCCGTGAGGAGCCGCAATGCCAAGACAGCATATAACAATGAAAGGCCGGTGTCCAACACGGACACCGGCCTCTTCTACGTTAGTATGTTATGAAAAATTTGAGAGAATTGAAACTTCACAGTTTCATTTTGTTTTACTAAACATGATTTTATAGAGAAAGCATAGAAATTATCTTGTTATCATTTCACCGAAGCCGTCGGCTGCAATGGAGTAACCGTAGCAGAGTCGGTGATGTGGTTTGCCGAGTCGACCTTTGCGACAGACGGACCATCTTTCGGTTTCTGGACGTTAGCGACGCTCTGTGTCTGGGGCTCATCGGCAGTGAACGCGCCCTGAATGGCATTGCCCAGCGTGAGCAGTATGGCCACTACGGCCGCAGCTCTGAACAAAGGCATCATCCTCTGGCGCATCGTGATGACACGGGCCTTCACTGGCTTGTCACCTTCTATCTTGCCGAGGACCTTCGCGTCGAAGTCATCGCCAAGCACATCGGCCTTCGTCTCCTCCTGCTCATAAGCGAACAACGGTTTGAACGAAGCCAGTTCAGCAGGGACGTCCTTCTGAGAGAAGAACGCGCGGAGTATCTCTTCCTCTTCGAGGGAGGTCTCGCAACGCCAGTAGCGCTCCAAAAGCTGTGAAATGTACTTGTAATCCATATTTTTTCTTGTTTCTAATTACTTGACGAATGAAAGGCCAAAAAGTTACAGAGAAGCTCTGGTTTTTAACTTTTATTTAGAATGTGTATAGTTTAAAAAATTCTGTTTCAAGAAAGGAGACTTTAGTATATATACACACAATATGTAAAACCACTAGTGTCCACTTAAATCCTTTAACATTCGGCTTTGCTTACTGATTGTAACTTACCATTCGTCGAAGGGTATTTCTAACTGAATATATTTGTTGGTGTTAATTATCTCACGTTTATTTTC
>Ga0256406_1003222_pt1 | contig 20778 bp, 17 predicted proteins | sample RumenRJG_03DNA_FD_185986 | JGI IMG/M metagenome (GOLD analysis project Ga0256406, IMG submission 185986) | Bovine rumen microbial communities from Lethbridge, Alberta, Canada - RJG_03 | ecosystem: Host-associated > Mammals > Digestive system > Stomach > Rumen | place: Canada: Alberta | collected... | reverse complement strand
TTTGAAGGTTCCCCCAGCTAAATAAAGTTCGATTTGTTTGGACAGGCGCGTGATATACGGGATAAAATGAACTATTTTCAAAGGAATAATAAATGCGATTGCAACAATAAAAAAGAGTGTTCATAATAGAGCGATTAGAGAGTACCTTGCTTGCGGTGAGTAACTCTGCTGTTCTGCGCACTTTGAAATCCCAATACTGCCGTGACAGTATCCCATGTACACTTCGCCATTAATTTCTGCGAACTTTATTTTTTCGATTTTTTATGGGATGCTTTGATTTATGGTATGTTCTGAGATAATAGGGGGATACGATATTGATGATGAAAACGGTACAGGCCGGCGCAGAGCTGGATCGGATGCAGAAGGAAAATGAAGAGGAATATTTTCAGGAACTTGAGGAAAGCGGCGATCTGAAATACAGCGAGAGCCAGCTGGGGCTGGACGGCTATCGCTACTTTCATCCGGAAACTATTTGCGGCGAAGCGAAGATCAGTCCGTCTGCGAAGAGCAAGGCTGAGCGCTTCGTAGAAAAATATGATCTGCGGAAACATTTCCGTGTAAACACGGGCTTCCTGAACAACCCGATTTTTGGAGAAATGCAGGGGCAGATCGAGGTTCCTCACCGGGAGGGGTTTCCGGATGTCAGATTGATATTTAACCGGGATCATCTGCATTATGCTCACTGTGGAGATTTGAGCTGCAGATGTTACGGAGACCGGGATATCAAAAAGCACACGACGCTTTGTGCGCATGAAGCTGCGGCGGTGCTTCTGCTGGAGGAGTTTCTGACGACATACGATATCGGCGACGCAACAGATTCGACGGGAATGCGTTTTTTGAGGGGAGAGCATATGGAGGAGACCTTTTCCGAGAACGACGTGCCGGATGGACAGGAACCGTGCAGAATCATCCCGCAGCTTTCTATATCTGACGGAAGGCTCACTGTATCCTTTCGGTACGGGCCGGTCTCAGGCAGTAAACGCCCGTATAAGATCAAGAGTGTACCGGAATTTGTGGACAAAACAAAGAAGCGGGAACCGATGCCCTTCGGGAAAAAATGGACGCCTGTTCTGACTGAGGAACGTCTGGAGGACAACTCACGCAGGCTGTATGATCTGATGCGCAGAATCCTGGATGAAGAACGGCTTCATGCAGAGAATTTCATAAACCGGAGCAGTTTATACAGTTACTGGGGTACTTCCCATTTTGAAATGACATTCCGGGATGAGCTTCCGCTGTATGGGCGCTGGCTCGACGAATTTTTCAGTATCGTGGCTGAAAATGCCGGGCCGCTTGATTATCTGGAAACCGATCATTATGATTATTATAAAGAGAAGAAGAAAGGCAAACTTACGATTTCTCCGGAGGCACATCGGCCGCCGTTTCTGATTACGGCATATCACAGCGAGGAGGGGGAATTTCTGGGAGTCCGGCTTACCGGAGGCATGGGACAATGCTTTTATGGGGAGCGGAGGGCTTACTCTTTTGGAAATAACGAGCTTGCACCTTTGAATATTCGATTGGCGAAGTTGATGGAGCCTGTGGAGCAGGCAGCAGGGCTGGAAGATATCGTAATGGAAATCGGCCGCAGAGAACTGCCGGAATTTTACCACAAGGTTGTGCCTCAGCTGAGAGAAATGACAGAGCTTTCCGAGCCGGATGATGAGGAAATACAGAGATACCTGCCGCCCGAAGCGAAGATATTTTATTATCTGGATGCAGAGGAGGATCAGGTGTTCGGCCGCGGGGCTGCTTTGTACAACACAAGGAGGCATAGCCTGTCGGAATCGCTGAATAACAGACCCCTTGAGCCTTATCGTGATCTGGATGCGGAAATCAGGGCGCGTGATGCGTTGGAAGCCTATTTCCCATACTATGATGAGGAGCGGGATCTGTTTTATAACGACCGGGAGGACGGGATCTGTCAGTTCCTGCAGGACGGCCTCGACCGGCTGTTCACCATCGGCGAGGTGCGCAGCACTGAGCGTTTCCAGAGCCTCGGCGTAAAGCGTACCATTCCGCTCAATATCGGTGTCTCCATGGAGAACAATCTGCTGGATCTGAAGGTGACGAGCGATGAATATTCGGAGGAGGAACTTCTGGATATTCTTCAGGCCTACCGGGAGAAAAAGAAATTTTTCCGCCTGAAGAACGGAAATTTCCTGCTGCTTGCTGAACAGGAAAATAATGCGGTGGCGGAGCTCAGCATGATGCTGGATACGATGCAGGTGAGTCTGAAGGACTTCGTCCGCGGGAAAATGCAGATCCCTGCGTACCGTGCTTTGTATCTTGACCGGATGATGCAGAGTATGGAGAATGTATATGCCGACCGGGACCGGCACTTCCGTTCGCTGGTCCGGGATTTCCGAACGGTGGAGGAATCGGACTTTGAGGTGCCCGAGGCGCTCCGGGGAGTGTTGCGCCCTTATCAGACAGTGGGGTATCAGTGGCTCCGCATGCTGGATCATTGCGGATTTGGCGGAATTCTGGCTGACGATATGGGTCTGGGGAAAACGCTGCAGATCATTACGCTGCTCGCGTCTTTGCAGGGGGACGGGGTGTCGATGATTGTGACTCCCGCATCTCTGGTTTACAACTGGCGCGAGGAGTTCCGGCGGTTCACACCGGAATTGAAGGTTTGCACGGTTACAGGGACGGCGGGAACGCGCCGCGATGTGATTGAGGCGGTGAACAAAGAAAACCGGGATGTGGATGTTCTGATCACCTCGTATGATCTTCTGAAAAGAGACATCGATGCTTACGAGGACGCTGAATTTCGCTTTGTTGTCCTCGATGAGGCACAATATATTAAAAACGCCAGAACATCGGCGGCTCGGTCGGTGAAACTTCTGCGGGGGCAGACCAGGTTCGCCCTGACAGGCACGCCTATCGAGAACAGGCTCAGCGATCTGTGGAGCATTTTTGATTTCCTGATGCCGGGTTTCTTGTTCGATTACGAGACTTTCCGGCGGGAGATCGAGACTCCGGTCGTCAGAGGAGGGGATGAGGCGAAGGCGGAGCAGCTGAAAAGAATGGTAACGCCCTTTGTTCTCCGCCGGCTGAAGCAGGACGTTCTGAAGGAACTTCCGGAAAAACTGGAGGAGATCCAGTACACCTCTATGGAAAGCCGCCAGCAGCAGCTGTATGACGCGCAGGTGCTGCATATCCGGAATCTTCTCGCGGAGGCGGACTACCAGAAGGACCGGTTCCGGATTCTGGCAGAGCTCACACGGCTGCGGCAGATATGCTGCGACCCCGCCCTTTGCTTTGAAAATTACCGGAAAGGCTCCGCCAAGCGTCAGCGCTGCATAGAGCTGATCCGGAGCGCGATGGAGGGCGGGCATAAAATCCTGCTCTTCTCACAGTTTACCTCCATGCTGGAACTTCTCGAGGGAGATCTGCGCGGTGAGGGAATCGCATATTACAAAATCACGGGGGCTACGGCGAAGGAAAAACGGATACGGATGGTGAACGCGTTCAACGGAGATGATACGCCGGTCTTCCTGATTTCGCTGAAAGCCGGCGGCACAGGTCTGAATCTGGTCGGAGCGGATATCGTGATCCACTATGATCCCTGGTGGAATTTCGCCGCACAGAACCAGGCGACGGATCGCGCACACCGGATCGGGCAGAAAAATATCGTCAGCGTCTATAAACTGATTCTCAAGGATACGATTGAGGAACGGATTATCGAGATGCAGGACAGTAAGCAGAAACTGTCGGAAGACATCCTCGGGGCGGAGGATATTTCCAGCAGCGCCATCGACCGAGACGAGCTGCTGCAGCTTCTGGGGTAGTCCGTATCGCTGTCCGGGCGGCAGCGGTGTGCAGGATGATTCATGCTGCCGGCCGCCGCCCGGGAGGATAATCCGTACCGTTGTCCGGCTGCGGAGCGGTCGGAAGCCTTACGCCATCGCCTGAATGTCATCCGCGGTGAGATCCCGGTAGTCGTTGATGCGGTGCGCCTCATTCGGCCGCAGATCCTTGGGATCATACAAAAGAGCATGCATGCCCGCGCTCCGTGCGCCCTTGATATCAAATTCATAGTTGTCACCGATGAACAGAATCTCATCCGGCTCCGCCTTTGCTTTCCCTATACAGCACTGGAAAAAGGCGGGATCCGGTTTGTCGATGCCGATCTCCTCGCTGGTGACGATAAAATCAAAGTATTCTCCAAGCTTCAGCTGATCCAGCTTCTGATACTGAATCAGTGCGGTCATGTTGGTGCCCACGCCCAGCCGGATGCCGCTGTCCCGCAGCATCGCCAGACATTCCCGGATGCCCGGCTCGCGGATGGCGGTGTCCATCAGCGTTTTCCAGTAGAGATTGCTCATGGTCAGCGCATGGGGAAACACCGGAAGGTCCCGCTCCTCCAGGAATCGCTGGAACCGGATGATCCGGTTGTGACTCGCCGCGATGGGGCCCATTTCGTCAAACTGCTGCTTCATGATTTTGTCGATGCCCTCGGTGGTCTCCCGGGTCGTCAGCCCGAACTCGCGCTCGCAATAGGCGCAGATCGCGTACATGGCGATGCGGTGACTGTCCTTAAAGTCATAGAGAGTATCGTCCAGATCAAATATTACGGTCTTTATCATATTCAGTCTCGCTTTCTTATCGTTCTTGTTCCTGCAGTAAAATCGAAATCATATCGGTCGTTTCATACCGGACTTTAATTGTATCACAAAGCCATCGCGGCTGCTTTCATTTCTTATGATGCTTGTGTGAATTTTTTCGTGTGTCTTTGAACTGGGGACAAAACTATCGCTGAATTATACGTATATGTTAGTTTCTCAGAGAAAGGGGCAAATATATGGTACACAGACTTGAAATTCAGAAACAGAAATGAAATACAGAAGGAGAGTAGTGATGAAGAGAACAATCAGAAAGGCTGTAACAGGTTTTCGCACTGTGGATGGTGCAGGCGTAAATCTGGTACGCGTATTGGGCCGGGATAATGTGGAGGAGTTTGACCCTATTTTGATGCTGGATTCCTTCGACAGCACCGACCCCGCAGACTATACCGCGGGATTTCCCATGCATCCTCATCGTGGTATCGAGACGGTGAGCTACCTGTACCGTGGCAGGATGGTGCACAGAGACACGCTGGGAAATGAAGATCAGATCTCTGACGGCGAGGTTCAGTGGATGAATTCCGGATCAGGAATCCTTCATGAGGAACAGGTGCCGGCAGCTGAGCGTCTGCTTGGCGTTCAGCTCTGGCTGAATCTTCCGGAAGAGGATAAGATGAGCGTTCCGACTTATCGTGCGATAAGGAAAGATGAAATCAGGGAGATTCCTTTTGAGGGAGGGTTCCTCCGCCTGCTTGCCGGCGCTTACGGAGCGTATCAGGGACATCGCGGGGATCATCTTCCGCTGGACTACTATGACGTACACCTGGACGAAGACGCGGAGCTTGTGATTCCCACAGAGGAGGATGAATCCGTAATGGTATTCACCCTTCTGGGAGACGCGCTCGTTGCAGATGAGCCGGTCAGAGAGAAGACTGCAGTGAAGTTGACTGAGGGCGACAGTCTGTCCCTGCGGGGGGCAGCCGGCGGTTCACAGATTCTGGTGATGAAATCCAGAGCGCTGCATGAACCGGTGGCCTGGGCGGGACCCATTGTCATGAATTCCGGACAGGAGCTCAGCGAAGCCTTCCTCGAGCTGAAAGAAGGAACTTTTATCAGAGAACGCCTGGACTTCAACACCGGGCGTTGACCGGATCCGAAGGTCTGAGAGAAGTGTCTGCCAACACGGCGGTCACTTTTTTGCTGTCTGTATACCTGAACTTTTTTGTGCATAAACTAATGATTCATCGGGCACATGCGAACCATTTTCTGGTAATAATCGGAAGCATCAGGTACATTCCGGCAATTGTGCTGCCAGTATATCGATAATATAATTTTATTAGAGATGAAAGAATTTTTCGATGATTCGAGCGGAAACGGGTTGCGGCGGAATGACATCGCACATATGGATGGTACAGATTGTGCATTAATGTACTGTATCAGAAGATGTCGGGAATGCAGTGCGGATGTATCATATGGCAATATAAACGAAGGACAGCCCGGCAGCGAAACGGCAGGAGGTGTGAAGAATGAGTCATGAAGATGAATTTATAAAATTTCAGGAAGAAAGCCTGAGGCAGACGGAAGTATTGAAGGTGATTTTCTCGGTCGTTATAATCGTCTGTCTGATTGCCGGGGGACTGTATATAAAAAAGCGTGACGGCGATAACGTCATCATACGGGTTCCTGTCTCCGCTTCTTCGGGAGAGCAGTGGCAGTGTGAGGCAGAAAACCGGGACGTGCTGGATATCAAAGAGGATCGCGTAGAAGGAAACAAATATTGCGTGTATCTCACGCCGAAAACGGATGGGAATGCGAAGCTTGTATTTCTTAAGACGGTAAAGGACGGGTCGAAGCAGATCGAGAAAAGGGTCTATTATTACAGAGTCGACGATTCCGGGAATCTGATTTTCCGCAAAATGGTTAGGAGCGAATGCAAGGATGCATAACGTCACCTGTAGCCGTGCAAAAGTGCATGAAATTTCAGTCATTTGTAACGCAAGAAATGCGGCACAGCCGCGCCGAGCTAAGGCTTTGTCGGAGAAAACCCTGAAAAAATCAGTGTGAGGAATTATCTGATAAATGAAAGCCGGATGGCACGCAAGTTGCAGTAACGGTAATTGTCAATTATAGCAGAGCTTATCAATGGTAGGCGACATATTCTTAATTAGCAGTGAGAATATGAAGCAGACGGATGCATATCCGGCGAGGAAGTTTCAGTGAGCAGAAAGAAAAGGAGTTAGTAATGAAGAAGAAAGTTTTAATTGTTGCGCTGAGCGCAGTGATGGCAATTGGAATGAGTGTTGGTCTGACCGGCTGCGGAAGCGGCTCTTCGTCAGGTGGAAGCGGGAAAACCGTGACTCTGCATTTTGCGTCTTCCCAGGGGACAACTCATGTCTGGTATAAGGAAGCGAAGAAGTTCAAGGAAAATGTGGAAAAGGATTCCGACGGAACGATTAAGGTCGCCCTTGAGTTCGGCGGCGTAGATGGCTCGGACAAGGATACTGCAGAGGGCGTGCAGTCCGGCACCATTGATATGTATATCGGATCGACCGTAGGCTTTGATACCTCTGTTCCCAAGATAGGCTTTGTAAACCTTCCTTATTTCATTAATTCTTATGACAAAGTAGACAAGCTGATTTATAACGGCTGGGTCGGCGAGACCATCAAGAAAGACGCAGAGGATGCGGGCTTCAAGATTCTCGGTCTGACTGACTGCGATTTCCGCTGGCTGTCCACGAAGAAGAAACTCGTTAAGAGCGCCGCGGATCTGAAGGGACTAAAGATGAGAGTCCCTGAATCGCCGATGTTTGTTAATTTCTTCAAGAATATGGGCGCCAAGCCGACGACAATGGCGTTCACAGAAGTTCCGTCCGCACTGCAGCAGGGTACGATTGACGGGCAGGACAACGGCCCTACGCTGAGCTACCCCAACGGACTTCAGCAGTTTAACAAGTACTGGGTAAAATCGAATCATTCCTTCGCCTCCGCAGTAGTAGCCATGAATCCGGATTCATGGAGCAAGCTCTCCAAGGATCAGCAGGAAGTGCTTCAGAAAAATGTCGATGAGTACTGCGAAAATATCAAGACCGGTCTGAGAGAAGAAGTTAAAGAAGACGAGAAGAAGATGGTCGAGGAAGACAACTGCAAGGTGATCGAACCGACAGCGCAGCTGAAGGCAGATATGAAGAAGGCGGCCTATAAGGTATGGCAGGATAAAAAGGTTACGAAGACCTTCGATCAGGATGCGGTTAAAAGAATGCTGAAGGAAGCGGGCCTGAACTGAATTTCGATTTTCTCCCCTTGATAAGCTTCAGATTGCAATATAGTTTCAAAATTTTCAAAATGAAAATGCCGGCGGGCTGCTCTGGTCCCCGGCTTTTTCGGGCGCTGACCCGGGAGAGACGCGGAGCGTCGCGGAGAAACTTTTGTACAAAAAACGGGGAGAATTCCTGCATACGGACAGAGAGGGTTCTGCACACGGGACAGGAGATTTGCAAAAGAGAATATCTGAATTATTACAAAATGCAAATATGCATTTCGAGGAAAAAACTGAAGAATCGCGATCGGAACAGGAACGGTTCAAACCCTGAAGACTGGCTGAATTTCAACGGTATAGCCATTACGGGCGGGACAGAGAAAATTGAGAAGGCGTACGGTACATGGCACATTTATTGCTCTTTATTGGTGGTGAGATTAAGTTCTGCACTGCTAACGGAAAATCAAACAGAAAGGAATAAACATGGAGAAGAAAGGATTTATTACAAGATTGGGTGATACATTCTGCCATGTGGAAAAGGTCATCGTATGTATCACGTTTATACTCATGTTAGCTTTGTTGTTCATTCAGGTATTGTGCCGGTATGTCTTCAATCTTCCGCTTGCATGGGCGGAGGAAGCCGTCCGGTATGTCTATATCGCTGTTAGTTTCCTCGGCGCTGCGATTGCGGCCAGGGAAGGAACGCACATCAAAATCGACATTCTGCCGACGGTATTGAAGCATCGGATTAAAGATCCGAACCGTCTGACGGAGGTCATCAATCTGATCGATCTGATTGCGGATCTGATCACCTGCGCGTTCTTTATCATGATTTCAGCGTGGATGCTCAGCTACAATATCAATTTGAAGGAACTTGGCAATTTCACTACGAACAATCAGTGGCCGGTCTGGCTGATGTGCCTGCCGGTAACGGTCAGTTGTATCCTGATCGGATTCCATTATCTGCTGAACGGTATTGAATCTGTCGGGAACATTCTGCAGGCGAAGAGAGGAGGAACCGCGTCATGATGTATCTGGGGATTTTCTTACTTGTATTTTTGATATTAGCGTTTGTAAAGGTTCCTGTTCCTTTCGCGATGGGAATCGGAGCAATTGTGACGATGGTGATGGCAGGAGGCGCGATAGAGGCGATTCCTCAGTCCATGTTCCGCGCGCTGAACGTTTTCACATTCCTGGCAATTCCGGCGTTCATTTTCGCCGGTGATCTGATGACTGCCGCCGGGATTTCCGCAGCGATCATGCGGTTTGCCAAGTCCTTCATCGCCCGTGTGCGCGGAGCTGAAGGGGCTGTAACGGTCATCACCTGCGCGCTGTTCGGTGCGATTACCGGATCGTCAATGGCCACCATTACAGGCATTGGCGGAATGATGCTTCCCGAGCTGGAGAAGGCTGGATATGACAAAAAATATGCTACGGCGCTTGTCAGCACCTGCGGGTTTCTGGGAATCCTGATTCCGCCCAGCATCCCCGGCATCCTGTATGCGATGATGGCCGGAGAAAACGTCATGAAGGTATGGCTTTGTACGGTAGGCCCCGGAATCCTTCTGGTCGGGCTTTATATCGTAATCAATTATTTCCGTGTGGGAATTCATGAGAAAAAAACAAGGGAACCCTTCCACCCCGGTGAATATGTTCTGAACATCGCCAGGAAGACGGGAGGCTCTTTGGACGCTCTGCTTATGCCGTTCATCATTTTCTACGGAATTTACGGCGGAATCTTTACGCCGACAGAAGCAGGCGCCGTTGCGGTTGTCTATGGACTTCTGATCGGCTGGGTCATCAAGCCGGCGTTTTTCAAGGCGAGAGGAAAGGCGTACAAGCCGACAAAGAAATTCGGGCCGATGGTTATCGATAGTGCGGTCACATCGTCCACGATCGCGATGCTGAGCGTGTTCGCTATTGTAGCCGGAACAATGATCACCTATACTAGAATTCCGGATATGCTGACGGAGGCTATGTTCATGATCACCAGTAGCAAGGTGGTATTCCTTCTGCTGATCAACATCATGCTGATTATTGTCGGAATGTTCATGGAAACGAACAGTTCGATCCTGCTGTTCGGACCGATTCTGATTCCGGTGGCGATCTCCTATGGAGTGGATCCGATTCACTTCGCGGGAATCATGCTGCTGAATCTGGAAATTGGAATGATCACTCCGCCGTTCGCGGCGAACCTGTTTGTCGGGTGCCGTGTCGCGGGACTGAACATGAACGATATTCTGAAAGATATGCTTCCGTTCTTCGCGGCATGTGTCGGAGTACTGCTTCTGACTACATATGTGCCTTCAATCGCAACGTGGCTGCCGAGCCTGGTCGGCTGAGCACACAGGTAAAAAATGGAATCGGATGTGACAATCTGATTCCATTTTTTTATGCGTAATGGTATACTTAATGTGTGCTCGGCCACCGGATATGCCTGAAATGTTGATAACACAGAAAGCATATCTGGTGGCCTGCCGCAGTGATTGCAGATGTTTCATCGGAAAACTCTGCGGCAGCGGAATAAGGAAAATATTCTTCCGTATATCGTTAGTGGAGGTGAGTGACATTGAAAGAGTTTGAAGGATATCTTTTTAAACTGCACGAGCTTGAGAAGATACTCGAAGCGTCCTTTGACGGGATCATGGTGACGGACGGAGAGGGAAACTGTCTGTTGGCGAATTCTTCATACACGAGGAATACCGGAATACGACATGACGATATCGTGGGTCATAACCTGAAAGAACTCATCAATCCGATATGGATGAAACGATCTGTCGCTCTGGAGGTTATCCGGGCGGGAGAACCGATGAGTCTCGAGCACGATACGCAGAACGGAAATCATATCATCGTAACCGGAACGCCTATTTTCGACGAGGATCATAATCTGATCCGGGTTGTGATCAATACCCGTGACATTTCGGAAATCAAGCAGATGAGAGCCAAACTCGACGAGGCGCAGTCGATGGAGAAACTGTACCTGAAAAGTCTCGGACTGAGTAAAGAACTGATCTGTATCAATGACGAGCCGGTGGTGATCAACAACAGGATGAGAGATATCTTCGAGGTGGCGAGGCGGGTCAGCTCCTATAATACGACGGTTTTGATCACCGGGGAATCAGGAACCGGAAAGGAAATCGTCGCGCGATATATCCATAAGATGGACAAATGCCGAAAGGGAAAACCGTTCATTGTGATCAACTGCGGCGCGATGCCGTCGAATCTTCTGGAATCGGAGCTCTTCGGATACACTGAGGGCGCGTTTACCGGAGCGATTAAGGGTGGAAAGAAGGGACTGTTTGAGGAAGCGGACGGAGGAGTTCTGTTCCTCGATGAAATCGGAGAGATGGAGCATCAGATGCAGGTGAAGCTGCTTCGCGCGCTGGAGAGCCATAAAATAAAGAGGATCGGTCAGGCGGAGGAAATTCCTGTGAACGTGAGGATTATAGCGGCTACAAACCGCAACCTTGAAGAGGAAGTTGCAGCAGGAAGATTCCGGGAGGATCTTTACTATCGGCTGAACGTCGTATCTCTGAAGGTTCCGCCACTCCGTGAACGAGGAGAGGAAATCGTTCCGCTTGCAATTAAATTCATCAATTATTTCAACAATCTTTACGGGACACAAAAGCAGCTGACCTATGATCTGATGCGGGGTTTTGAGCAGTATGAATGGCCGGGAAATATCCGGGAACTGAAAAATGTCATTGAGAATCTGGTGGTAACGACAGAGGATGACTATATATACAGCACAGATCTACCCTGGGAGAGAGACAAACGGATTCATATTAAGGAAGCGGATGCAGGTGGAACGATTACGCTGAAAGACGCAGTTGCCAATTTTGAAAGCCAGTTCCTTGCAAACGCGAAGGAGAAGTACGGGACGACAGAGAAAATGGCAGAGGTACTTGATGTGAATCAGTCGACCATTTCACGGAAACTGAAACGCTACGGGATCAATTAATGCAAAACGGAATAACCGGCGAAACAGAAAAAGCAAAAGTGCATTGTATATAGTTTTATAAAAGCTTTTACTGGCGGGGACAATAGCGGAAATGCTGATAATTCAATGTTTCCGCTATTTTATTGTGCTTGGCACGGATAATGCTATTACATAGAGGTGTAAAAGCATCGATCGAGCATAATTGAAACTCACTGTTTATGTGATGGAGGATGGAAATGAGAAATGTTGTGATAATCGCCGGCTGCAGAACTCCGATCGGCACGATCGGCGGGCAGTTCAGGACTCTGACATCGCTGGATTTGTCGATCCCGGTGATGCAGAACCTGATCACGCGTTCGGGAATCGATCCCGGAACGATCAATGATGTGATCTGGGGATGTAACTATCAGCGCACGTACAAGGAAAACAATCTGGCCCGGGTCGCCGCATATAAGGCAGGGCTCCCGGAAACCGTGCCGGGAATCACGATTCACCGGAACTGCACCTCATCCATGTCGGCAATCCAGTTCGGCTATTACCAGATTAAGGCCGGAGAGGCTGACTGCATCATGGCCGGCGGCGCAGACAGTATGAGTACGGCACCCCACATGGTGTTCGGAGCGAGGTACGGGAAGAAGTTCGGACACATGGAGCTGAGAGACTCCATGTGGGACTCACTGACCAATCTCGGAATCGGTCCGGCAATGGGAATAACGGCGGAAAATGTAGCAGAGGAATACCACGTTACGCGTGAAGAGATGGATCGGTACGCTCTGCGTTCGCAGCAGAGAGCAGTCGCAGCGATCGACGAAGGAAGATTCAGGGAAGAGATCATCCCGATTACCGTCAGCGGCAAGAAGGGAGACAGGACCTATGATACAGACGAATATCCCAGACGGGACGCATCCTATGAAGCCCTGGCGAAACTGAAGACCACCTTCAAGGAGGGAGGAACCGTGACGGCCGGTAATGCGTCGGGTATGAACGACGCCGCATCAGGTGTGATTCTGATGGCAGAGGATCAGGCCCGGGCTCTGGGAGTACCGATCATGGCGAGAATCGTTTCCGTTGCCACGACCGGAGTTGCACCGGAAATGATGGGGATCGGTCCGATCAGCGCAAGCCACAGCGCCCTGGCGAAAGCCGGAATGACCATGGATCAGATGGATCTGGTCGAAATTAACGAAGCGTTTGCGGCGCAGTGTCTGGCGTGTCAGAAGACCCTGGGGATCCCGGATGAAAAACTGAATGTCAACGGCAGCGGCATTTCGCTGGGACATCCGGTGGGAGCGACCGGTTCCCGGCTTGTGATCACGCTGATGTATGAACTGAAGAGAAGAAAGCAGAAGTACGGACTCGCCACACTGTGCGCCGGAGGCGGCATGGGTACGGCAGTTATCATTGAAATGGCGTAAAGCCGGAAAAACAGCAGAGCAGAACGAAAACAGCAGTAACAGAAAGGAATAGGAAAATGAGTAAGGATTTTGGATTGTTTGCACCGGTGAACGGTATCTATGATGAATACAAAAGCAAGCTTATTACGGCGAAGGAAGCCGCGTCAATGGTTAAATCAGGCATGTACCTCCATTTCGGCCTGATGAACGGAATTGTCGTGGACATTCAGGAAGCCCTGGCCGAGAGAACCGAGGAACTGGAAGACGTAACGATTATACAGACCATGTGGTCCTATGGGGAAAAACCTCCTGTATTAAAAAATGACCCCCATGCGGAGCACTTCCACTGTGCCAGCACTCACCTGACCAAGCAGGAGCGTGCAGCGAACAAGGAAGGAAACTTCTGGTTCCTGCCGGTTCAGTTCAGAGAGAACCCGAAACTGCACAGAGAATGCAGACCTACCTATGACATTGCATTTCTGCAGGTCGCACCGATGGATGCTTCGGGAAACTTCAATATCGGACCGCAGGTTGCGGAGTACTGGGGCGTTTTCCAGAACTGCGACAAAATTATCGTCGAAGTGAACGAAAATCTGATCGTGACACATGGAGTAGGGAACTATCTGAATATCAATCAGGTGGATTACATCGTGGAAGGCAGTAATACGCCGATGCCGACTATCGGCTCCAAGGTGCCGACTGATATCGACAGAAGAATGGCGGAAAACATCGTGGAGCATCTGGAGGACGGAGCGACTCTGCAGTTGGGGAACGGAGCGTTTCCGAACTGTGTGGGAAGTCTGATTGTGGACTCGAACCTGAAGGATCTGGGCTGCCATACGGAAATGTTCGTGGATGCGTACCTCAAACTCTATGAGGCAGGCAAGCTCACCAATATGAAGAAGGGCATCAACCAGGGAAAGATGACATTCACCTTTGCACAGGGAAGTGAGGACCTGTACAAATGGATGGATAACAATCCGATGATGATGTCCGCTCCGGTGGATTATGTCAATAATGTAGAGGTCATTGCATCAAATCACAAAATGACTTCAATCAACAGCTGCCTGCAGATCGACCTGTTCGGACAGGTGAACTCCGAATCCTCCGGACTGCAGCACATCGGCGGAACCGGCGGCCAACTTGACTTTGTGATGGGTGCCTTCCAGTCGGAAGGCGGCAAGAGTTTCCTTTGTACCCCCTCGACGCGCACACTGAAGGATGGAACTGTGGAATCTCTGATCATGCCTACGCTGCCGCAGGGATCCATTGTCTCCACACCGAGAAGCGGCGTCCACTATATCGTAACGGAGTATGGCGCGGTCAATCTGAAGGGTAAGACCACCTATGAAAGAGCGAAGCTGCTGATTTCCGTCGCTCACCCGGACTTCAGAGCCGAACTGGAGGAAGAGGCGCAGAAGATGGGCATCTGGCCGACAAGCAGTAAGGTGATGAAATAATCAGAATCCGGGAATGACATCATCAGGGAAAGGATGAAACAGAACCGGAACAGAACGATTCTTGATGTATACAGAAAGCGTTGGTGACAAATATGATTAAAAAAATAGGTGTAGTCGGAGCCGGTATGATGGGCGCGGAAATCGCACTCTGTTTCGCGAGGAGCGGATACGAAACCATGCTGAACGACATCAGCCTGGAATTCGCGGAGAGAGGAAAACAGAAAATTGCGGGCGTGATGGACAAAAATATCAAAAAAGGCAGAGCGACAGAGGATGAGAAACAGGCGGCGCTGGACAGAGTGCATCCTACCGGAGCTCTGGAGGATCTTGCAGACTGCGATCTGATCATTGAAGCGGTACTGGAAGTCTGGGATGTGAAAAAGGATGTCCATCAGACATTGGATAAGTTGTGCAAGAGCAGCACGATTATCGCAAGCAACACATCGTCTATGTCGATCAGCAAGCTGGCATCCTGCGTCGGACCGGACAGAAAAGGTCAGTTCATCGGAACGCATTTCAACTCCCCGGCGAGCGTGATGAAGCTGGTTGAAGTGATCCCCGGACTTCTGACCGAGGATGAAACAGCAGAGGAGGTCACAAAACTGCTGGAGGAGATCGGCAAGGTGCCGGTTCGAGTGAAAGATGTTGTCGGATTCGGACTGAACAGGATTTTTCACTGCATGTACGGTGAGGCCTGCCGGCTCGTTGAGGAGGGCGTGTGCTCTGTAGAGGATGTGGACAAAATATGCAGGTATGGTCTGGGGCATCCGATGGGAATTTTCGCGCTGCTGGACATCACCGGACATGATCTGAACCTTGAGGTGGATGAAATTCTGTTCGAGGCGTACGGCGATCGTTTCCGTCCGAGTCCGCAGCTCCACCGTCTGGTGGATTCCGGAAGGCTCGGCCGGAAGACCGGCGCCGGGTTCTATGACTATGAGGAGAAATAATCATGGCAGAAGTCAGACTGACGAAAAAAGATGACGGTATCCTCGTTCTCAGTATAGACAGGCCGGAGGCATTGAATGCATTGAATCGCGGTATCGTAGATGAGATTGACGGGAAACTCGTCGAAATAGAAAAGGATTCGGGAGCGCGCTGTCTGATCCTGCACAGCGATAAAAATTTTGCCGCCGGCGCGGACATTAAAGCGATGGCTGAATGCGATGAGGAGGGAGCAAGAGCATTTGCGTTTTCTCCTACATATAACAGACTGGCAGCTCTGAGGATACCCACTATTTCCGCAATTGAGGGCTATGCCCTCGGCGGCGGGATGGAACTCGCCCTTGCGACAGATATACGAATCGCAGGCGAAGGTGCGAAGATGGGTTTTCCGGAAGTGTCTCTGGGGATTTTCCCCGGAGCCGGAGGGACCATTCGCGCCCCGAGGCTGATCGGAGCTGCGTTTGCCAAGGAACTGATTTTTTCCGGAGAGGCGGTTACAGCCGAAAGAGCGCTGCAGATGGGACTGGTAAACCGCGTAGTATCGGATGATCGGGTTTTCGCAGAGGCATATCGCCTTGCGACTAAAATCGCGAAACGGGGGCCTGTCGCGGTCCGCAGAGCCAAGGCTGTAATCGACCGGGGGATCGGAATGGATGTGGAATCCGGAATCGAACTTGAGGCGGCGGAATGGGCGAGGCTGTTCAATACCCGCGACCAGAAGGAAGGAATGCAGGCGTTCATCGCAAAGAGAAAACCGGAATTTGAGAACCGTTGAGTATATTGACAGGGAGGCAAAATATGTCTGAGGAAGGTAAGAAAACATCATCTCAGTTGTTGAAGGAAATTCAGGATAATACCTATGCCAGAGCCTGGGAAGCAAAAGAAAAGGGCGAACCGGTGGTGTGGGCGACCTCTATCTGCCCGGATGAGCTGCTGAACGCAATGGACCTGGCGACGGTGTATCCGGAGAATCAGGCCGGAGTTATCGGCGCCCGGAAGGAAGCAATGAAATTCATCGATCAGGCGGAGGGCGTCGGATACGGTCCGGACACCTGTTCCTACGCGAGAGTGAACATGGGATACGTGGATCTGCAGCAGTCGGATTCCCAGGAGATTCCGCTTCCTGATCTGATTTTCTCCAGCACAAATATTTGTTATACCGTACAGAAATGGTATGAAAATCTGTCGAAAAAACTGAATATCCCGATGATTCTCTTCGACATGCCGTTCAACCATGAGTATGAGGTGACAGATAGCGCGACCGCGTATATCCGCGGACAGCTGGAGAACGCGATTAAACAGCTGGAGGAATTCACCGGACGGAAGATGGATTACGACAAGCTCGCCCACGCCATGGAGATCAACAATGCGACCTGCGAGTGGTGGAAAAAAGCGACGGATATGGGACGTTTCCGCCCGTCGCCGCTGGACGGGTTCAAGATGTTCAACTATATGGCACTGATGGTGGCGAATCGCAGTTTCGAAGACAGCCGCGACTGCTTCCGTCTCTGGTATGAGGAACTGGAGCAGAGAAAGGCCGAAGGGAAAGGTCCGTGGAGCAGCGCCGAGGAACAGTACCGGATCATCTGGGACGGAATCGCCTGCTGGCCGCATCTTTCCACAACCTACAAGCTGCTGAAAAAATACGGCATTAACATGGTGACCTCCACTTATCCCCAGAGCTGGTACAAGGTTTATGAGACCAACGATCTGGACGGCATGGCCAGAAGTTACACCGGAAACTATGCCAACAGGAATCTGGATTTCGGGGAAACGAGTATGGAGGAGCGGATAAAGACTTTCGATATCGACGGCGTTTTGTTCCATACAAACCGGAGCTGTAAGCTGATGGATTTCCGGACCTATGAGGTGCAGCGCCGCATTCTCGCCAAGACAGGATGCCCCTCGGTTGTGTTCGACGGAGACCAGACTGATCCCAGGGTCTTTTCCGAGGGCCAGTATGAGACGAGAGTCCAGGCGCTGATGGAAATGATGGATAAATACAAAGAGCAGAAGAGAAAGGGGGATCTGTAATGAGTTACCGGGATATCATAGCGGAGCTGACCGAGGCGGGGCTCCATCCGGCACGTACGATTGCCGCGACACAGAAGGAAACAGGAAAAGAACTGGTCGGCTGTGTACCGTATCACACTCCGGATGAAGTTATTTATGCCGCCGGAGCGGTGCCTGTCGGACTCTGGGGCGGAGCTCCTGAATTCAAGCTGGCAGACCGCTACCTGCAGAGTTTCTGCTGCGGACTGCTCCGGGCAGTTGTGGAATATTCTCTGAACGGGACATATGACTGCCTGAAGGCGGTTGTGGTTCCCACGTTCTGCGACTCCATGAAATGCACGTTGGAGAATCTGAAAATATCAATGCCGGAGGGTATTCCGGTGTTTGGAATGTCCTATGGGCAGCAGCGTAAAATCAAAGCCGGAAGAGATTTTACGATCAGCGAATACAAGAGAATCCGTAGAGAGCTGGAAAAACTTCTGGGTGTCGTCATCACTGATGAGAAGGTGGAGGCAGCGTTCGGGGTGTATGAGGATTACCGTGCGGCAATGCGGCGGTTTGAACGGGAAGCGGCGAGGCACCCGGAGATCGTATCCTCTCTCGAGAGGATGATGATTATCAAGGCGGGTCTGTTCATGGACAAGGCTTTGTACACAGAGAAAATCGAGCAGATCAATCAGGGTCTGTCGGAGGAGCCTGAAGGAACCTTTGACGGAAAGAGAGTTGTGATAACCGGTATCATGGCAGAACCACCGGAGATTCTGAAGATTTTCGATGAAAGCGGACTGGCTGTTGTTGCGGACGAAATGTCTCTGGGATCCAGGCTCTGGAGAGCGGAGGCGAGGAACGATGTGGAAAACATCTACGAGCGTATGGCATATCGTTATGCCGATACGGAAGCGGATACGTTCATGTATGAGCCGGAGAAAAAGCGCGGGCAGTATATGCTGAATCTGGCGGAACAGTACAACGCGGATGCAATCGTTGTGATGATGATGAAATTCTGCGATCCGGAGCAGTATGATTATCCTATATACAAAGCTGAGCTGGAAGCTGCCGGAATTCCTGTACTGTACATGGAGGTGGATCAGCAGACCACTGGATTTGAACAGCTGCGGACGCGGATTCAGAGTTTCTGCGAAATGCTGATGTAGCAATAGAGCGAGGAGAAAAAGAATGTTTTTAGGCGTTGACATAGGGTCTTCATCGTCCAAAGTTGCGATTCTGGATGAGGACAGAAAATTGAATGCAATTCAGATCATCAATCTCGGAACCGGAACAGACGCGCCGGAGGAGGCCCGCCGCTGCGCATTGGAAGAGGCCGGAATCACAGAAGCGGAAATCGAAGCCGCAGTAGTTACAGGGTATGGCCGGGTCAACTATAAAAACGCTGACAGGCAGATCACGGAAATCAGCTGTCATGCGAAGGGTGTCACATATCTTGCACCGGATGCCAGAACGATTGTAGACATCGGGGGTCAGGACGCCAAGGTCATCAAGCTGAGTGAAGACGGCAAGGTCCGGAACTTTGTGATGAACGAAAAATGCGCGGCAGGAACCGGACGCTTTCTGGAGGTGATGGCCCGTGTACTGGGATGCGAGCTTGGGGAGTTATCCGCTCTTGCGGAAAAGTCCACCAAAGAGGTCGCAATCAGCAGTGTATGCACCGTATTTGCGGAAAGCGAAGTGATTTCCAGGCTGGCGTCGGGAGAAACGGCCGCGGATGTGGCGAGAGGAGCGCATGTGGCGATCTCAAAGCGCGTAGCAGGATTATGCAACCGGATTCAGTATGAGCCTGAGATTGTAATGACCGGCGGGGTCGCGCTGAACGGCAACGTCGTAAATGCTCTTTCCATAGAGCTCGGGTATCCTGTGCATGTTGTACCTCACTGCCAGGCGGCCGGAGCAATCGGCGCAGCGTTGTTTGCTTATGAATTGAAGAGAAAGTAGAGGTGTGAGAATGCCATTAATGACAGGAGAACAATATATTGAAAGTCTGCGCAGGCTGAAGACCAGGGTGTACATGTTCGGCGAGCAGGTGGAGAACTGGGTGGATCATCCGATTATCCGCCCGTCCATCAACAGCGTTGCGATGACCTACGATCTGGCGCAGGACCCGGAGTATGCGGATCTGATGACCGCGAAATCCTCCCTGACCGGCAAGACGATCAACCGGTTCACCCATCTGCACCAGAGCACGGACGATCTGATCCGCAAGGTGAAGATGCAGAGACTTCTGGGGCAAAAGACGGGCGCATGTTTTCAGCGCTGTGTGGGGATGGACGCGTTTAACGCGGTGTTCTCCACGACCTATGAACTGGACGAGGCGAAGGGGACAAAGTATCACGGGAACTTTGTGAAATTCCTGGAGATGATCCAGGATGAGGATCTGGTGGTGGACGGTGCGATGACGGACCCCAAGGGAGACCGGGGTAAAGCGCCCCACGCGCAGCCGGACAAAGATCTGTTTCTGCGGATCGTGGAGCGCCGGCCGGACGGGATTGTGGTGCGCGGAGCCAAAGCGCATCAGACCGGAGCGGTCAATTCCCACTGGCACCTGATCATGCCCACCATCGCCATGCGGGAGGCGGACGCGGATTACGCGGTTTCCTTTGCCTGCCCCAGCGATGCGGAGGGGCTGTTCATGGTATACGGCCGTCAGTCCTGCGATACCCGGAAACTGGAGGATCCCTGCTCCGTCGATGTGGGAAACAGCAGGTTTGGCGGGCAGGAGGCGCTGGTTGTCTTCGACGATGTGTTCATTCCCAATGAATATGTGTTCATGGCCGGAGAATATGAGTTTGCGGGCATGATGGTGGAGCGGTTTGCCGGCTATCACCGGCAGAGCTACGGCGGCTGCAAGGTGGGTGTCGGAGACGTGGTCATCGGTGCGGCGGCGCTGGCAGCGGAATACAACGGAGCTGAGAAGGCTTCTCATATCAAAGACAAGCTTATCGAGATGACACATCTGAATGAGACACTGTTCTGCTGCGGAATCGCCTGCTCGACTGAAGGACATCCCACCAAAGCGGGGAACTATCAGATCGATCTGCTGCTGGCGAATGTCTGCAAGCAGAATGTGACACGTTTTCCGTATGAAATCGTCCGGCTGGCAGAGGACATCGCCGGCGGACTGATGGTGACGATGCCGTCCCAGAAGGACTTTGAGTCGGAACTGCCTGCGGGAAGAGAAGGGGAA
>Ga0256406_1003221_pt1 | contig 20789 bp, 16 predicted proteins | sample RumenRJG_03DNA_FD_185986 | JGI IMG/M metagenome (GOLD analysis project Ga0256406, IMG submission 185986) | Bovine rumen microbial communities from Lethbridge, Alberta, Canada - RJG_03 | ecosystem: Host-associated > Mammals > Digestive system > Stomach > Rumen | place: Canada: Alberta | collected... | reverse complement strand
CCGTCGACGTCGGTGGCAGCTCCCTTGCTGGTTCCTTTCACAAGTATCGAGGCGCCAATCACGGGCTGATTGTTCTCGTCCAATACCTGTCCTGTAACCGTCACTTGTGCACTCACTGTCGAGGCACACACTACCATGAGCATCATCAATGCCAGGTTTCTTAGGAAGGTTTGTGCAGTTGCTTTCATTTAAATTATATGTTAATTGGTTAATATAGTCGTGCCCGAAGCGGGGGGCAAAAAACTCCTCACCACAAAATTATGACATATAGTTGTAGCCAAAAATACAATGTAAACCGAAAAGTAAGGTTTTCAAAGACACAACATCATGTAAATCAAGTTATTAATTCTTGATCAACCCCCTAAAAAAGTAAGCAAAAGTGGAAACTTGCGGCAGGGTGGCAGGGGTGGCACAACACGCTTGTTACAAAGTCTTTACACGGGCCAGGAACGCTTCCTTGGGCATGATGGCCTTGTTGCGCACCTTGAGGCGGTAGTTGTACACCGTCTGAGGCGAGTAGTGCAGGAAGCCGGCTATCTTCACGCTGTCGTTGATGCCCAGGCGCACCAGGGCATAGATGCGCAACTCGGGGCTGAGCAGCTCGCCGGCCTTGGGGCTGATGCGCTCGTCAGGTCGCAACAGGCCGTTGAAGCGCTCGACAAAGCCGGGAAAGAGCTCGAGAAATATCGAGTCGAAGTTGTGAAACAGGGTTTTCAGCTGCACACTTGTGGTGGAGCTCTTGAGCGAGGTCTCCAGGCTCTTGATGCTGCCGCTCTTGAGCTTGCCCAGCAGCGAGAGGCGCGACTTCTCGTAGCTGTCGATATAGCCCGAGCACACGTTGAAGAGCTGGGCAATGTAGGCCTCCTTGATTTTGTTGCTCTCCGAGAGCCGCACGTTCATGCGGTTGAGCTCCTCGTTGAGCTCCTTGAGCCGGGCGTTGATCACCGCCAGCGCGTGGCGTGTAGCGGCCAGCTTCTTGTTGCGGCGGTAGAGCAGCAACAGCAGCACGCCCATGACCAGAGCCGAGATTGCCACTGCCAGCGACGAAATATTGCGGCGCACCCGCATGGCGTGCTGCTGCTGCTCATGGGCCGTGGTGATGATGGGCATGTACTCGCTCACGCTCGAGAGGCGGTTGAAGGCCCGAGCGGCAATCACGTCGTGCATGGCACAGGTAATGTAGCGGTAGGCCCGCTCATAGTCGCCCTGCTCATAGAGCATCCATGCCACGCGCTGCAGCGAGGTGTAGGTCTTGTTGTTGCTCTGCTTGTCGATAATGGCCGAACGCATCATGCACAGCATGGCGCTGTCGTTGTCGCCCAGCCGCTCGTAGGTGTCGCCCATGGTGAACCAGAACACGGCGTTGTGCTGCACCAGCTGGGGGTGCCTGCGCTCAAACTGCCGCAAGTATTGCAGCGACTCGCGATACTGGCCGCGGCTTTTCATGATTTCGGCCTCGTTGGAGCAATAGTCCAGCGGGTCGTGCCTGTTGACCCAGCTCACACTGTCGCGATAGCGCTCGAGCCTGCGGTTGCAGGCCGCAATCTCGTCGGCTCCCGTGAGCTGTTGCGATATCGAGTAGTAGATCGAGTGGTACAGGTAGTAGTAATAGGGGCTGTTGCGGGTGTAGCTGCTGCGCCTCATGCCGCTCAGCACCTGCAAGGCATCGTTGAAGCGGCCCATGCGCTTGAGGCCGTCGGCCTCGTTCATGAGAGCCGAGGCAAGCGAGTCGGGCGAGGCAAAGCTGCTGGCCAGCTTCACGCGCACGCGAGCATAGTACAGGGCCGAGTCGACCCTGTACTTGCGGTAGCCGTAAAACAGGTAGTTGGCCACGATAAAACGCACACGGGCCTGTGGAGTGGCATCGAAGGCCTTACGGTAGCGCGTGATGCGGCGCTCGACCTGGGCGTCGAGGCTGCTGCCGCTGTCGACAAGGGCGTCGAGCTGTGCAAGCAATGCCGCCTTGGTCGCAGGGCGCGGCGCGGCACCTGCCGGGCAACGGGCGAGCAGGGCCACGGCGGCGATGCACATGCACCGCCACAACACTTGTGCCACAATATGCTTGCTACAGCTTTTCATGCATTTTCTTTGCTTTATACTCGGTGAGTGTGTGTGGGTGACTACATCACTTCGGGTCGCAGGTCGTAGTTGTTGCGCAGGCGCTCAAAGTCGTGGGGGCAGGCCTTGAGCCGTGCCGTGTCGAGCATGGGGTCGTAGCTGCGCATGATGCGCTCCAGGGTCACCTGGCTCGCGCCCGAGGCGGGTGCCTGGGCCTGCACGGGGCGGGCGTGGAAGCCGAAGTGGCGGTTGAGCGCCTCGACCACCATGGCCGTGCCGCGGTGCTTGCCGTCGCTGCTGTAGCCGGCAATGTGGGGCGTGGCCACAAGGGCCTTGGCCAGCAGCTGGCGGTCGATGGCCGGCTCGTGCTCCCAGCAGTCGATGGCCACGGCGCCCCCCCAGCCGGCAAGTGCACTGTTGTCGCACACGGCGCCACGGGCGGCATTCATCACGAGCCTCAAGCGCGGTGCCTGGGCCAGAAACTGCGCATCGCACATGTGAAACGTGGCCCACTGGCCCTCGCGCGTGAGCGGCGTGTGAAAGGTGACGACATCGCTCTGGGCCTTCACCTGGTCGAGCGTGACAAAGCCCTCGCTGCCCTCGGCGGCAGCACGCGGCGGGTCGCACTGCAGCACGCGGTAGCCCAGCTCACGGCCCCACCGGGCCACAATGCTGCCCACGTGGCCCACGCCCACCACTCCCAGGGTGAGGGGCCCGTGCACTGGCACTGGCATCTGTCCGAGCCAGCAGCCCAGGGCGGCGTGCACCCACTGGGCCACTGCCGGGGCGTTGCACCCCGGGGCATTGACCACCTCGATGCCGCGCTCGCGGCAATAGTCGAGGTCGATGTGGTCGGTACCGATGGTGGCCGTGCCGATGAAACGCACACGGCTGCCCTCGAGCAGGCTGGCATCGCAGCGCGTGCGGGTGCGCACCAGCAGCGCGTCGGCATCGCGCACCGCTGCCGCGGTGATGTCGCAGGTGTCGAGATACTCGACTCGGGCCATGGGCTCGAGCAGCCCCTTGATGTAGGGGATGTGGCTTTCTACTATAATCCTTATCATGGTTATGAAATGATGTGGGCCACATATATGGCCCAGGCTCCTGCAATGAGCAGCAGCACAGGTATATATCGGCGCGTCAACGTGTTGTTGATTGTGAAGGCGTGGGCCACCTGGATGGCCAGGCACCAGTTGAGCAGCGGCACATAGATCATCATGTTGCGGTAGTCGATGCACATCATGCCTATGGCCACTACCGTGAGTACAAGAAAGAAGCTGTTGTACACGCGTATCTGCAGCCTGTAGTTGAGTATGGTGAACATGTTGGCAATCATGAGCACCACGGCAAGCACCGCCACAACAGCTGTCGAGGCTATGACAAGCTGCATCTGGTTGCCTTGCAGCTGCTTCCATATAGTCTCAATCTCGGGCAACATGGCCGTGTGCACGTCGACCAGCCCCAGCCCCAGCCCTATCCAGAACGGTGTGGCCAGACCCAGCAACATGGCGATAATGCCGCGGAAGTCGATGCCCCGCATCATGAGCAGGCCCACCACAAAGGTGACCACCAGCACGATGAAAGCATACTGAAACATGCAGCACAGCGAGAGCAGGGCAAAGATGATGTACACGCTGCGCTGCGAGGTACCCTTGCGCTGATAGGTCGAAAACATGACAAACATCGAGACCACAGCCACCAGCAGCAGCACCGTGCCCGCATTGAGCTGCGTGCACACAAAGGGGTTGGCCATCATGAGCAACAAGAATACCGAGGCCCCTATAAACGTGACCGAGCGCACAAAGTTGTACACCTTGTTGAGCACTATCGTGGAAAAAGCTATGGCCAGCAATGCCGCCATGTTGACGACCAGCGACACCCGCGCATCGGGTATCAAGTAATTGGCCGCAAGGCTGAAAAACACGCCGTTGCCCGTGTCGATGCTCTCAAAGCGGCCGCTGGCATAGGCCAGCAACGAGCACGCCACCAGCGCCACTGCTTGCAGCGTCATGAAGGCACGCCCGTTGAGAAACTCGTTTATTCTGTCTTCGTAGTAGCTCATTATTTCACTCCTCGCCACGCACGCAGCTGCCAGGCAGCCACGCCGGTCACTTCAAGTCGAAGCCTATGTCGCGGCGATAATATTTCTTGTCGAAGTCGATGATCTGCACATTGTCGTAGGACTGCTGCAGGGCCTCTTGCTTGGTGGCGCCATAGCTGGTCACGGCCAGCACGCGGCCGCCGCTGGTGAGCAGCTCGCCCTCGGGGCTGCGCTTGGTGCCCGCGTGAAACACGATGCTGTGCTGCACCTTGTCGAGCCCGGTGATGACCTTGCCCTTCTCGTAGGCCTGCGGGTAGCCGCCCGACACCATCATCACCGTCACGGCATAGCGCGGGTCGATCTCGACCGTGGTTGTCGAGAGCTGGCCACGGGCTGCAGCCAGCAGCAGGGCCACCAGGTCGCTCTTGAGACGCGGCATCACCACCTCGGTCTCGGGGTCGCCCATGCGGCAGTTGTACTCAATCACATAGGGGTCGCCCTCCACATTGATGAGGCCGAAGAAGATGAAGCCCGTGTAGGGCAGTTTCTCCTGGGCCAGACCCGCGATGGTGGGCTCGATGATGCGTGCCTTCACCTTGGCCATGAAGGCCTCGTCGGCAAAGCTCACGGGCGACACGCTGCCCATGCCGCCGGTGTTGAGCCCCTTGTCGTGCTCACCCACCCGCTTGTAGTCCTTGGCCACAGGCAGCAGGCGATAGTCCTTGCCGTCGGTCACCACAAAGACCGAGCACTCGATGCCCTTGAGAAACTGCTCGATCACCACCGTGGCGCTCGACTTGCCGAAGAGGCCGCCCAGCATCTCCCTGAGCTCCACCTTGGCCTGCTCAAGCGTGGGCACAATGAGCACGCCCTTGCCGGCAGCCAGGCCGTCGGCCTTGAGCACATAGGGCGCACGCTGCTTCTCGAGAAAGTCGTAGCCCTGCTCAAGCGTGGCTGCCGTCACGCTCAGGTATTGGGCCGTGGGTATACCGTGGCGCTGCATGAAGCCCTTGGCAAAGTCCTTGCTGCCCTCGAGCTGCGCGCCCAGCCGCGAGGGGCCTATCACCATCACGTGGCTCAGCTCCTTGCGGGCCTTGAAGTAGTCGGCAATGCCGGCCACCAGCGGGTCCTCGTTGCCCACCACCAGCATGTCGATGCCCTTGTCGAGGGCTGCCTTGCCCACGGCGTCAAAGTCGACGGGCGACAGCGCCAGGTTCTCGCCATACTGTGCCGTGCCTGCATTGCCAGGGGCAATATACAGCTTGTCGAGCAACTCACTTTGGCTCAATTTCCACGCAATAGCGCACTCACGGCCGCCTGAGCCCAGCAGCAATATTTTCACCTTGTCCATTGTTAGAATTACTGTTTTACTACCGCATTTCCCGGTTGTGTGCAAAAGTATAAAATTTATCGCACATTGAGAAGTGTAGACCTCCAAAATGAGCGCCTCGCCCGCCCTGCTCGTGTCCGGCAGGCTCGGCTGCACTCCCCAAAGATGCAAAAACGAGGGCCCGCGACCCCAGTCGCAGGCCCCCGCTCTGTATCATTGTCCAAGCTCGCTACTGGTCGCCGGCAGTAGACGGGTTGCCGTTCTCATTGCTGCCGTCGTTGCGTTTCCAGCTCTTGCGGCGGCCGCGCACGATGGGCACCTCGGCATCCTTGCCCAACGTGGGCTCACGGTGCTGCAGCACTTGCCGGGCAAACTTCTCGCTGTGGAAGAAGGCATCGCGGTCGAGCAGACTCTCGTGGCGCTCCTCGCGGCGTTGCTCGCGGCGGCGGTCACGCTCGTCGCGGTTGCGGTCGAAGCGGCGCGGCTTGCGCGGTTGCTCGTCGTCGCGGTCGCCACGGCCTTTCTTATCGCGGTCGAAGCGGCGCGGCTTGCGCGGCTGCTCGTCGTCGCGGTCGACACGGCCTTTCTTATCACGGTCGAAGCGGCGCGGCTTGCCGCCGTCACGCTCGCCACGGCCCTTCTTGTCGCGGTCGAAGCGGCGGCGTGGCTTGCCGCCATCGTCATGCGACTCGGCATCGTCGCCGCGGCCGTAGGTCTCCTTGAAGGGCCTGCGGGCGCCGCGGTCCTTGTCGCTGGCACGGAAGCCCTCGTTGCGCAGGGTGCCGCCGGCACGCTTCATGTCCTTGTAGGACCCGTCGAATATCACATACTCGCGCAGCTCGCACTCCAGGTCGCCGTTGAGCAGCGGGTAGGTCACCGAGGGGTGCAGCCCGATGAGGCTGGTGAGCTCCTTGTCGTAGGTGATGAGCCAGGCCTGATAGCCGCGAAACACCTTCTTGAGCTTTTGCCCTATGCTCTCGTAGAGGCCTGCGATGTCGTCGGGCCTGAGCCGCTCGCCATAGGGCGGGTTGGTGATCACATAGCCCTTCTCGGGAGCCTCCTCCAGCTCGCGCAGGTCTTGCTGCCTCACCTCGATCATCTTGCCCAGGCCGGCGCTCTTCACGTTGGCCTCGGCTATGGCCACAGCCTGCACAGCGATGTCGCTGCCATATATCTTGTAGTCAAACTCCCGCTCGCCCGAGTCGTCGTTGTAGATTTTGCTGTACAGCTCGGGGTCGTAGTCGCTCCAGCGCTGAAACGCAAAGTCGTTGCGGTACACGCCGGGGTTGATGCTGGCAGCAATCAGGGCTGCCTCGATCAGGAAGGTGCCCGAGCCGCACATGGGGTCGACCAGGTTGCACTGGCCGTGCCACCCGCTGAGCTTGATGATGCCGGCGGCCAGCACCTCGTTGATGGGGGCATCGGTCTGCGCCACGCGCCAGCCGCGCTTGTAGAGCGGCTCGCCCGACGAGTCGAGCGAGAGCGTGACCTCGTCGCCCGAGATGTGCACGTCGAGACGCAAGTCGGGCGCGTTGAGCCTTATCGAGGGCCTGCGCCCCTCGGCCTCCATAAAGTAGTCGGCAATGGCGTCTTTCACACGATAGGTGACAAATCGCGAGTGGCGGAAGCTCTCGCTGTATACCGTAGAGTCGATGGCAAACGTGTCGGTAGCCTGCATGATCGTGCTCCAGTCGAAGCGCTTCACTTTTTCATAGAGGTCGTCGGCATCGGCCGAGCGGAACTTGTAGATGGGCTTGAGCACGCGCAGTGCCGTGTGCAGGCAGAAGTTGGCGCGATACATCATCTCTTTGTCGCCAGTGAAGGAGACCATGCGCTTGCCTTGCTGCACATCTTGGGCGCCCAGCTCCTTCAGCTCGTCGCTCAATACGCCCTCCAGACCCTGGAAGGTCTTGGCCACCATTTCAAAATTTTCACTCATCGTGTTGATTTATTTTTATTTAGGTAAAATATCAAGTAGAAAAATGTTGCGGGTGCAAAGTTACGGCAACTCGTGCTAAGAGAAAAGAGAAGCCCCCCTATTTTTTTTGTGCCGCCACATTGCTGGGCTTTGCCTGCACGCGGTGCTCGCCAGGGGCCACATCGGTAGTGACCCAGATGTTGCCGCCCACCACGGCATTGTCGCCCACGTGGATGCGGCCCAGTATGGTGGCATTGCTGTAGATGATCACGTTGTTGCCTATGATGGGGTGCCGTGGCACGCCCTTCACGGGGTTGCCGCTCTCGTCGAGGGCAAAGCTGCGGGCACCCAGCGTCACGCCCTGGTACAACTTCACATTGTCGCCTATGATGGTGGTGGCGCCTATCACCACGCCCGTGCCGTGGTCGATGGCAAAGTGGCGCCCTATGCTGGCACCCGGGTGGATGTCGATGCCCGTCTCGTTGTGGGCCAGCTCGGTCATCATGCGCGGTATGATGGGCACCCCGGCAGCCATAAACTCATGGGCCAGCCGGTAGTTGGTGATGGCCTTGACCGACGGGTAGCAGTATATCACCTCCTCGTAGCTCGTGGCCGCCGGGTCGCCGTTGTAGATGGCCTCGACGTCGTCGTGCAGCACACTGCGCAACTCGGGCAGGCTGTTGATGAAGCGGCGGGTGATGGCCTCGGCCCGCGCAAAGATGTCGCCCAGGTCGGTCTTGTCGCAGGGCTGGTCAAAGCACAGGCCTGCCGCCACCTGCGACTCGAGCATGGCCTTGAGCCGCTCGCACTGCAGCCCTATCACATACTCCAGGTTGTAGCTGTTCACATTGTCGCAGCCGAAAAAACCGGGGAAAAGCAACTCGCGACACACGGCGACAATCTGCTTTATCATGTCTTGACTGGGCAGCGGCTCGCTGCCGAAACGCATGTGGCACATGCGCTGTGTGGTGGAGACGTTGGCCAGCTTGTGCACTGTGGCCTTGAGCTCGGCCTCGTTGATATAAGTATTGTCACCCATAACTGTGTATCGTAACTTTAAGAACGATGCAAAGTTAATGCTTTTTTTGATATTGCGGGCAATTTAATGTACCTTTGCACCACACCCAAACGATGAAATCATGACACTTGTAGACACTTGCAACAAGATATTCAACGACACGGTAGCACGCTATCACGTCACCGACGACGTCGACGCCCCGCTGCACAACCCCTATGCGCAGGGCACTATCGAGCACGACCTGTGTGCCAAGGCCTGGATCGACGCCGTGCAGTGGCATCTGGAGGACATCATACGCGACCCCGACATCGACCCCGTGGCTGCCCTGGCCCTGAAGCGCCGCATCGACAAGAGCAACCAAGACCGCACCGACCTGGTCGAGAAAATCGACACCTACTTGCGCACGCGCTATGCCGGCGTCGAGCCGCTGCCGCAAGCCACCATCAACACCGAGAGCCCGGCCTGGGCCATCGACCGCCTGTCGATACTGGCACTCAAAATCTATCACATGCAGGAGCAGGCCACGCGCCCCGACGCCACCCCCGAGCACCGCTCACGCTGCAAGGCCAAGCTCGACGTGCTGCTTGAGCAGCGTGCCGACCTCTCGACAGCCATCACCCAGCTGCTCGACGACATCGCCGCCGGCCGCAAGTACATGAAAGTGTACCGCCAAATGAAGATGTACAACGACCCGGCCACCAACCCTGTACTCTATGGCAAGAAATAGCCACAACGACTTGCCCCGCAACGTGCTGGTGATACGCTTCTCGGCGCTGGGCGACGTGGCCATAGCCATACCGGTGCTCTACTCGATGTGCCGGGCCTACCCCCACACGCGCTTTGTCATGCTCACCCGCCCCTGGCCGGCCGGCATGCTCATCGAGCGCCCGGCCAACCTGGTGGTTGTCGACGCCGAGGTCACGACCGACTACAAGGGCGCCGCCGGCATGCTCAGGCTCGCTGCCGAGTTGCGCAAGCACTACCACATCGACGCCGTGGCCGACCTGCACGACGTGCTGCGCTCTTGGCTCATCGATGCCTCGATGCGCCTGCACGGCATTGCCGTGGCACGCATCGACAAGGGTCGCCGCGAGAAGCGCGCCCTGTGCAAGGGCAGGCTGCACCGCCAGCTCGCCAGCTCGCACGACCGCTATGTGGCCGTGTTTGAGCGCCTGGGCTTCGACTACAACGAGACCTTCGAGGGGTTCTCCCACATCGGCAGCCCGAAATTGCCGGCCCGCGACACCGGCGAGCGCTGGATAGCCATTGCCCCCTTCTCGCAACACAAGGGCAAGGTCTACCCCATGCCCCTGCTCGAGCAAGTGATAGGGCAGGTGGCTGCCTGGCCCCGGGTGCGCATCTTCCTCTTCGGCGGCGGCAGCCAGGAGAAGCAGGAGCTGCACCGCCTGGCCCTCAAGTACCCCCACACCCTGTCGATGGCCGAGCTCAAGCACAACTTTGTCGACGAGTTTGCACTCATGGCAGCCTGCGACGTGATGGTGACTATGGACTCGGCCAACATGCACATGGCCTCGCTCGCAGGCACCCCCGTGGTATCGATATGGGGCGCCACCCACCCCTACTGCGGCTTCATGGGCTGGCGGCAGCCCCCCGAGAGCGCCGTGCAGCTCGAGCTCGACTGCAGGCCGTGCTCGGTATTCGGGCAGCGCCCGTGCAAGTATGGCGACTACCGCTGCATGACGGGCATCAAGCCCGAAACCATTGTAGGAAAGATAAAACAAACTATTGCATAGCATCATGGCAAAGAGAATACTGGTGACCGGCGCCGGCGGCTTCATAGGCGGCTTCATCGTGGCCGAGGCGCTCAGACACGGCTACGAGACCTGGGCGGCAGTGCGCCACACCACAAGTCGCGAGTTCCTGCGCGACGAGCGCATCCACTTCATCGAGCTCGACTTTGGCCACCCTGGGCAGGTCGAGACCGCACTGCAGGCCGCCATCGACGAGATGGGCGGCAAGTGGCACTATGTGGTGCACAACCTGGGTGCCACCAAGGCCCCCAACTACCAGGCCTTTGAGCGAGTGAACTACGGCTACCTGAAAATCATGGTCGACACCCTCAAGCGGCTCAAGGCCGAGCCCGAGACCTTCCTGCTCATGAGCAGCCTGAGCGTGATGGGGGCCGGCGACGAGAAAAACTACACCCCCTTCAAGACGAGCGACGACCCGGTGCCCAACACCCAATACGGCCTGTCGAAGGCCAAGGCCGAGAACTACCTCACCACCTTCAACCCCGACTTCCCCTACACCATATTCCGCTGCACAGGCGTCTACGGGCCCCACGAGCGCGACTACTACTTGATGATGAAGACCATAAAGCACGGCTTCGACTTCAGTGTGGGCTTCAAGAAGCAGATGCTCACCTTCATCTATGTCAAGGACCTGGCTGCAGCCGTGATCAAGGCACTCGAGGCCGGCCCCAAGCGCCGCGCCTACTTCCTGAGCGAGGACCGTGCCTACAGCCAGCAGCAATTTCGCCGCATCGTGCTGCGCGAGCTGCACAAGAAGCTGGTCATCCCCATCACCTGCCCGCTGTGGCTGCTGCGCATCGTCTGCTTCGCCGGCAGCCTCTACACCCAGCTCACCGGCAAGGGCACGCCGCTCAACAACGACAAGTACAACATCTTGAAACAGCGCAACTGGATGTGCGACACCACCCTCACCAAGCGCGAGCTGGGCTTCACCCCGCAATACGACCTCGAGCGAGGCCTGCACGAGACCATCGCCTGGTACAGGCAGGCCGGCTGGCTATAGGCTGGCTACAGCACAGTGCGCAGCAGGGCGGCCAGCTCGCGGGCCGTGGCCACCGTCTCGCGCGCCGTCTCGATGCGGGTGGAGTCAAACCGCAGCTGTGCCTGGCTGTAGCAGGGCTCGCGGCGCGCCAGGTTCTCCTTCACATAGCGCAGAATTTCGCTATCCTGCATCGCGGCTATGAGCGGGCGCTTGGCCTTCTGCTCGGGCAGGGCCAGGCGGGCGGCAATGCGCTCGGGGCTGGTCGTGAGCCATATCGTGAGGCCCGCGCCGTTCATGAGCTCCATGTTGCCAGCCCAGGTAGGGGTGCCGCCGCCGCAGGCCACGACACTGCCCGTCGCCGAGGCCGCCACCTCGACAAGCGCACGGCGCTCGATCTCGCGGAAGCCTCGCTCGCCGCGTTGCTTGAAAATGAGCGATATCGGGGCCTCGCACCGCTCCTCGATGTAGTCGTCGAGGTCGACAAAGGGCACGCCCAGCTCGGCAGCCAGCGCAACTCCGAGCGTGGTCTTGCCGCAACCCATGTATCCGATAAGAAATATTGTAGTCATCCAGTTTTTTCGCTTGCAGGCAGCAAATGTAAGCAAAAAATCGTAACTTTGTAAAATTACTAACCGAAATCGACACAAAGCATTATGGGCAAACGCAAGTGGTACGTCGTGTGGGAAGGCACCGAGCCAGGCATATGCGAGACGTGGGAGGAATGCCGGCAGCGCGTGGAGCACGTGCCTCACGCCCGCTACAAGTCGTTCAACACCCGTGAAGAGGCCATCGTGGCCTTCCGCAACAACGGCGACGACGATGCAGCCCTCATCAGGGCCATCGCCAACGCCCCCACCACTACTGTCGTGAACTATGCCGCCATACCCGAGATCTACCCCGGCAGCGTGGCCGTCGACGGCGCCTGCAGCGGCAACCCGGGACTCATGGAGTATCGCGGCGTCGACATCTTCTCGGGCAAGGAGCTCTTTCGCCAGGGCCCCTATCCCGACGGCACCAACAACGTGGCCGAGTTCCTGGCCATCGTGCACGCCCTGGCCTGGCTCAACAACCAGGGCAAGACCATGACCGCCGTGTACACCGACAGCCGCAACGCCCTGCTGTGGGTGAAAAAAAAGCACTGCAACACCAAGCTGGCCCGCACCGGCCGCAACGAGAAGCTCTTTGAGATCATCGCACGCGCCGAGCACTGGCTGGCAACCCACGACTACAAGAACTTTGTGATCAAGTGGCAAACTGACAAGTGGGGCGAGTGCCCTGCCGATTTTGGCCGCAAGTGACAGGCAGGCACAGTTTTTGCCCCTCGAGTAAACTATATTTTTATGTTGAAACAATAAAGATGAGATATCGAAACGAAGACGATAAATGCTACGGAGTGGCGGGCATGACCATTGGGCTGTCGATATTTGACGCCTCCGACTTGTACACCGGCGTCACGCTCGATGCCGACGGGCTCGACTGCATCCAGTTCACTCCCGAGTTTTTCTTCAGCGGCAACCCCCGCATCAATGCCAAGCAGTCGTGGCAGTGCATCTACTCCCACTATCAAATATCGATGGGCCTCATCATTGCCGACACCGTGTGCCGCAAGATGCTGCTCGACCACGGCACGATCGACCGCAAGAGCAAAAAAGCCCTGCTCGACGCCATGGCCGAGGAAGGCAAGGAACTGTGCCAGCTCGAACGCGACGAGGTGGAACCCATCTTTGACAAGTACTTCTCCCACCTGGTGAAGGTGTTTTCCAACGCCGACATACGCAAGGCCATCGGCGAGATGGTGACCCTGCTCAAGGAGCACCGCAGCTTCAGCCGCAGCGAGATCAACGACATCCTGCACCAGCTCTCAATACTGTGAGTTCTCATGAACGTGGTCATCATCAATCACAGCGACACGGCAGGCGGGGCCGCAGTGGTCTCGCTCAGGCTGGTGCACGCCCTGCGCCAGGAGGGCGTCGATGCCCGCATGCTGGTCGTCGACCGCCAGGGCATCGACGTCTATGCCCAGCCCATGGGCGACGCCCTGGGCAACAAGAAGAATTTCCTGCTCGAGCGCCTGGGCATCTACCTGCACAACGGCTTCGACCGCAGCACGCTCTTTCAAGTCGACACCTGCACCCACGGCGTCGACGCCAGCCAGCACCCCTGGGTGCGCGAGGCCGACGTGGTGGTGCTGGCCTGGGTGAACCAGGGCACCCTCTCGCTCAAGGGCATCGAGCGCATCCACAAGCTGGGCAAGCCCATCGTGTGGGTCATGCACGACATGTGGAACGCCACCGGCGTGTGCCACCATGCCTACGACTGCCGCAAGTATCAGCACACCTGCCAGGCCTGCCCCCTGCTGGGCACCAAGGGCCGCGACCTGTCGACCCGCACCCAGCGCCGCAAGGCCGCGCTCTACAGCCGCGTGCCCATCCACTTTGTGGCCGTGAGCCACTGGCTCGAGGACACCTGCCGCCACAGCTCGCTCATGGCCCACAGCCAGGTGAGCGTGATACCCAATGCCTTCCCCGTGGCCGACTTCGACTATCATCGCCTGCCCTGCGACGGCTACCTCGACCTGCCGGCCGGCCGTAGCGTGGTCATCATGGGGGCGAGGCGCCTCGACGAGGGGGTGAAGGGCTTCGACCAGCTCATCGCCGCCACGCAGCACATCGCCAGCCACAAGCCCGCGCTGGCCAGCCGGCTGCACCTGCTGCTCTACGGCGGCATCGCCCGCGAGGAGCTGCTCGGGCAGCTCGCCCTGCCCTACACCTATGTGGGGACGGTGGCATCGCGCGACATGCTGAGCCAGCTCTACCGCCACAGCGACATCGTGCTCTCGACCTCGCTCTACGAGACCCTGCCCGGCACCCTGATCGAGGGCCAGGCCAGCGGCTGCATTCCCGTCACCTACGGCAAGGGCGGGCAGGCCGACATCGTCGACCACCTCAAGAGTGGCTACATCGCCGCCTACAAGAGCCCCCAGAGCCTGGCCCAGGGCCTGGAGTGGGCTGCCGGCCAGCCCGTGAGCCGCGAGGCGCTGCACCGCGAGGTAGAGCGCAAGTTTGCCGCCCAGGCCGTAGCCCGGCAGTATATCGACCTCTTCGAGCGCCTGCTCCACAGCAAGCAGCAAGAGCTGCACTCATCCACAATATAACAGAACAACAACACTTTTTTTCAATTCTAAATCATCATGCAAACGGTATTATTCCACAGCACTGTATATGGGCCCATCCACAGCCGCCGGCTGGGCATCTCCTTGGGCATCAACCTCATGCCCAACGACGGCAAGATATGCTCGTTCGACTGCGTGTATTGCGAGGCCGGCTGGAACGCCCAGGGCCAGGGCCGCGACGGCGTGCCCAGCCGCGCCACAGTGAAACGGGCCTTGAAAAAGAAGCTCAGCGAGATGAAGGAAGCCGGCAGCGGCCTCGACGTCATCACCTTCAGCGGCAACGGCGAGCCCACACTGCACCCCGACTTCAAGGGCATCATTCACGACACCCTCCTGCTGCGCAACCAGTATTATCCCGAGGCCAAGGTGAGCGTGCTCAGCAACGCCACCATGGCCGGCAAGCCTGCAGTGAAAGAAGCCCTGCTCACGGTCGACAACAACATCCTCAAGCTCGACTCGGCCATCGCCCACACCATGCGCGCCATCAACCAGCCGCTCAACCCAGGCTGCCTGCCCGAGGGCGTGATCGACGACCTCAAGGACTACAACGGCCAGTGCATCGTGCAGACGTGCCTGCTGCGCGGCGAGCACAACGGGGTGAAAATCGACAACACCACCAGCGCCGAGATCGACGCCCTCATCGAGGCCTACAAGCTCATCAATCCCCGCGAGGTGATGATCTATGCCATCGACCGCGCCACTCCCGAGAAAAACCTCGAGAAGGTGACCCCACAAGAGCTCGACGCCATCAAGGCCCGCATCGAGGCTGCCGGCATCAAGGTGCAAGCCAACGGCTAAGCACGTGGCCGCGGGAGCTCGGGCAGGGGCTCGGGCACCGATGCCTTTCAGTTCAACATAAGTCCTCGAGAGGCGGTCATCTGGCGGACGCTGTGTCATTGGGCCAGCACTGTTTAAATGACATCCTCCAGCATTGTGGGGACGACATTGTGGGGACGACACTTTTTTTAGCTGAGTGAGAAATGAGAGCCGCCGAAACCCAAGAAAGGTTTCGGCGGCTCTTGCTGTTTTTATCATTGCCAGTGCAGCACCTCATGCGCGCCGGGCGCATGAGGCCTCACTGTGTGCATGCAGTTTTACTTCCAGCCAGGGTTCTGCGTGGTCTTGCCGTTGAGCGTGATCTGCGTTTGCGGCACGGGGAAGAAGTAGTTGCGGCTGTCCCACGTGCGGGTAGCATTGGTTGCCACGGCATAGCCGTTGTCGACCTTCACGCTCAGGTCGGTCACATTGCTCAGGTTGGCACCCAGGTTGATGTTGGGATACTTGCCGCTGTCGAGCTTGTCGAGCTGGTGCCAGCGCACGAGGTCCCAATAGCGGTACCAGTTGTCGGTCATGAGCTCGCAACGGCGCGTGCGGCGTATTTCCCACAGCAGGTTGCTCACGCCCTGGTTGTTGGCCGGGTCGGCTGCCGGATTGAGCGTCATGTCGGGCAGTCCGGCACGTGCTTGCAGCTTGTTGATCGTGGCATCGAGGTCGCTCTGGGTGATGGTGCCCAGCTCGGCCTTGGCCTCGGCATCGTTCAGGTAGATCACAGCCAGCCAGTAGATGGGAGCGTCGGTGTAGCCCGTGCCTATACCGTTGCGGTAGAGCGTGGGGTTGTCGGCACCCATCTCGAGGTTGTCATACTTGTGCACGGTGTAGCCCGTCGACGAGGTCATCTCGGCCAGGCCTGGCGTGCGAGCCCAACCATGGTCCTTGAAGCACACCACCGAGTCGATGATCACGCCCAGGCGCTTGTCGCGGTTGGCGAGCATCTTGGTCACCACATAGTTGCCATTGGCATTGAGGGTGGCCTTGTCGTCGGTGTCGAGCGTGGTAGTAGCCAGCGGCTTGCCATCGCGGAAGAGGAAGGCGTCGACAGCATCCTTGGTGATGCCGCGCTGGGCCGTCGAGCCCGTGGTGTAGTCGACGGTGCTGTGGCCCTGCACATCCTTGGCATAGTTGCGCCAGAAGATGACTTCGCTGTTCTGGCTCAGGTCGAGGCTGTTGTACACGTCGCCATAGTTGGCGCTCAGCTTGTAGCGGCCGCTGGTCATGAGCTGCTCGCTGGCATCGACGCACTGGCGCAGGTAGTTGGCAGCACGGTTCAGGTCGGGAGCCTTGCCGTTCTCGGCCTCGGTGCGGTACTTGCAATAGGTGCCCTCATAGAGGCACACGTCGCTCTTCATGGCCAGGGCCATGTCCTTGCTCCAGGAGTTGGCGCCGCGCTGTGCGGTGAGGTTGGCGATCGCATAGTCGAGGTCGGCCACCACGCTGTCGATCACCACATCGCGGTCGGTGCGCTCACCCTGTACCGTAGGGTCGGCCGGGTCGAGCACTGCATAGTTTTCCCACTGCACGTCGCCATACTCGCGCACGAGCTGATAATACTGCCAGGCGCGGTTGAGGCGGGCAATGGCCATGAAGTTGTTGCGCGTTGCAGCGGGCATCGACGACGAGGCCAGGCCCACGATCATGTAGTTGCAACGGCGTATCTCAGTAAAGCCGCTGTTCCAGTAACTCGACGTGTTGGGCACCGAGGTGAAGGTCCAGTTGTCGAAGTCGGGATTGGCCTGGTCGTCGCTCAGGCTCTTGAAGTAGAACCATCCGCCATTGCCGCCATAGCCGTAGCCCGAGTAGTTCTCATACATTGTGTTGCTGTAGGTGAGCACCGAGTTCTCGTTGCTCCAGAACGCAGGATTGTTGACAAACTGCGAGCGCGGCTGCTTCTCGAGCATGTCGTCGCAGCTTGCAAGCACCAGCGTCGATGCAGCCAGCATATATAAAATCGTTTTTTTCATATTGCGTTGTATTGTAAATAATGCCAATAATAGAAAATAAGTGAGTTAGAATGTGACTTGCAAGCCGAACGACCAGCTGCGGGTGATGGGGTAGGTACGTCCCCAGCCGCCATAGGCAGCACCTTGGCCGGTGTTGATTTCAGGATCGATGGGCAGGTCGCCCGAACCCTTGTGCAGCAGACACAGGTTGTTGACGCTGGCATACACACGCAGCTTCTGGATGAAGGCCTTCTTGGTGAGCATTGCGGGCAGCGTGTAGCCCAGGGTCACGTTCTTGAGGCGCAGGTAGCTCATGTCGATGAGGTACTTGCTCTGGGGGTAGAAGTTGTGGCAGCCACCCTCACTTGCCAGCGCTGGAACAGTGCCCCTGTCGTCGTTGCCGGGATAGAGCACCGGGAAGTCGTTGCTCTCGCTTATCTCCACGATACCCTGCTCGGGCAGGTAGCGGTTGTAGCTGGTCTGGTGGGCATAGATGGCCAAGTCGCTCACGCGCATCTCGGGCGACATGAAGGCCGAAGTGGTCCATTGCGAACGCTTGCCCACGCCCTGGAAGAAGAGGTCGAGGTCGAAGCCGCGGTAGTTGCCGCCAATGTGGAAGCTGTACTCATAACGTGGCAGGCAGTTGCCTATCACCTTGAGGTCGCCGTGGTCGTCTTCTGTGCCCTTGCCGCCGTCGATCACACCACTGCCGTCGAGGTCCTTAAACTTGATGTCGCCAGGACCGTACACAAACTGGTTGTTCTGCAGGCCCGTCTGGTCGGCCACACCGTCGGCATAGATCCAGCTGCCGTCGGCATTCTTGCCCTTGAAGTCGCTCTCGGTGAAGTAGCGGTCGGTCTCAAAGCCCCAAATGTCGCCCCAGGTCTCGCCCTTGTAGGCATAGGCGGTGCTGAGCGGGTGACCAATGTTCTTGTCGTTGTCCCACTCGGTCACCTTGCTCTTGCTGTCGGCAATGTTGAAGGTCACATAGGCGCCCAGGTCCTTGTTGAACTGCTTGCGCCAGCTCAGGTTCAACTCCCAGCCGCGGGTGCGCAGCTTGCCGCCGTTGCCCAGCGGTGCCGAAGCACCCACCGAGGGGGGCAGAGCGCTGCCAGGCGAAAGCATGTCGCTGGTGGTGCGCTGGTACCAGTCGAAGCCCAGGGTCACCATGTCGTTGAGGATGCCCAGGTCGAGACCCACGTCGAGGGTCTTGATGCGCTCCCAGGTGAGGCTCGACGACACCCACAGTGGCAGGCCAAACTCGTTGACCTTGGCACCGCTGGCATCGAGCCAGTGCACATAGGTCTCACCGATAACATCGACAGTGGAAATGTAAGGCCAGCTCGAGCCCACGTTCTCGTTGCCAACCTCGCCATAAGAGAAGCGCAACTTGCCGTTGCTCACCTTGTCGCGCAGGCTCTCCCAGAAGGCTTCCTGGCTGAAGCGCCAGCCCATAGAGAAGCTGGGGAAGAAGGCCCACTTGTCGCCGTTGGGGAAGCGCGACGAGCCGTCGTAGCGGCCGTTGAGCTCAAGCAGGTAGATGCCCTTGTAGTCATAGTTGATACGGCCGAAGTAGCCAGCCGACGAGCGGTCGTCGGTATCGCTTGAAATGCCCCACTTGGTGCGTGGACCGTAGGTGAGGCCCAGGTCCTCGTAGTCCTGGCTGTAGAGCTCAGGACGCAGGGCATAGAAGTAGTCCATGCTCATGTTCTCGCCGTTGATACCGGCCATCACTTTCAGGTTGTGGGCATCGTTCCACGACTTCTGGTAGGTGAGGTAGGCATTGGCTGCCCAGTCGTAGCGAGTGCTGTTGTCGCGCCAGGTGTTGGTGTTGCTCTGGCCCACAATCCATTGGGGTTTCACACCGCTCCAGTTGTAGCCATACACCGAGAAGTCGCTGCTGTGGCTGTTCATGTTCTTGATGGTGTAGGTGAAGTCGGCGTTGAGGGTGAGGTTCTTGGTGATGTTGGCACGCAGCCAGCCGTTGAGGCGGGTGTTGTCGCGAGTCACCATGTGGCGGGCAGCCTGCTTCTGCATGGCGACGAAGCGGGTGTCGAGGCCGTCGATGGTGCCGCTGGGCACGAAGAACGAGCCCCAGCGCCATATGTACTGGTAGATGTTGCTATAGGAGTCGGAACGGCTGAAGTGGCGGCGCGTGAAGTTGACACGGGCACCCACAGTGAGCCAGTCGGTGAGGTCGGTCTGCAGGTTGAGCGTGGCGTTGTAGCGCTTGAGCTTGGCCGGGTTAAACTTCATGAGGTCCTGCCTCGAGTTGTAGCCGAAGGCTGCATAGAAGGTGGTGCGGCCGCTCGAACCGCTTATCGACACATCGTGCGAGTTGCTGGGCGCATGGTTGCTGTACCATATATCCTGGATGTCGTAGTCGGCATAGTACATGGGCTGGTTGCCGTTGAAGTAGTAGTCGCCCACGGCGTCCATGCTCTGGTAGGCGGTCATGGGGCCGTAGCCCTTCTTGCCGCCATACTGCTTCTGCCAGGCCTCGGCATAGGGCAGCAGCTTGTCGAAGTACATACCGAAGAGCTCAACCGAGCCACTGCCGGCGCGGGCCTTCGACTCGAGGGCTGCCTTGAGCTGGGTGGGCACGTCGGGGAAGTCGGGCAGATAGGTAGCCTGATCCCAAGCGAAGTTGTTGCTGTAGCTCACACTCACACGGTCGCCCTTCTTGCCTTGCTTGGTGGTGATGAGTATCACACCGAAGGCTGCACGGGTACCGTAGATCGAGGTCGATGCTGCATCCTTGAGCACCGTTACCGAGGCGATGTCCTCGCCGTTGATCATGGCCAGGTCCTCGACGGGCACGCCGTCGACCACGATCAGGGGTGCGCCATTGCCGTTGAGAGAGCCCACACCGCGTATCTGTATCGTGGGCTCGCTGTTGATGTCGCCGCTCGAGTTGAGGATGGTGAGGCCGGGCACTGCACCCTGCAGGGCCTTGGTCACATCCTTCTCGGGGCGAGAGGTGAGGGTCTTGTCGAGGTCGACATTGGTCACAGCGCCGGTGAGGTTCACCTTCTTCTGCTGGCCATAGCCCACCACCACCACCTCGTCGAGCAAGGCGTTGTCGTTGGCAAGCTTGATCTTGAGGTTGTCGCTGGCCTTGCGGGTCACGGTCTTGTAACCGATAAACGACACCTGAATGTTGGCATTGCTGCTGACTTTGAGTGAGAAGTTACCGTTGATGTCGGTCGAGGTGCCGCGGGTAGTGCCAGGTTCTACAACGCTGGCGCCCACCACGGGCTCGCCGTTCTCGTCAACTACGGTGCCTTTCACAATGACTGTGCCGGCATTGGTCGACACAACCTGGGGAGCCGGATCGGCGGCATGCACAGAACCCACGGTTCCGCATGCGAGCATCAACGCTCCCAAAAGAGCTAGTTGTCTTTTCATAAGCGCGCTAAGTTTTAGTTAGTTAGTTAAACATTATATATTATTTTACTGTCTGTCTCAGTGTTCTCGTCAATGTCTCAACAAGAAGTGTCAACACCGCTTGGGCACATTGCCTGCACCCCGCGTGTGCCACGCGCTGGCACTGGCGCACTGGCGATGCATGTTGGGTAATCAGAAGGTAATGTTGGCATTCATCATTTATTTTCAGAGCTGAGCAATTCTTTCAATCCAATCACTCCAGCTTCTCGTTTCCTGTTTATATTGCCCCGTGACAACATGCGCTGTCGCCACACAATGAACCTCGCGTCCAGCA
>Ga0256406_1003220_pt1 | contig 20794 bp, 17 predicted proteins | sample RumenRJG_03DNA_FD_185986 | JGI IMG/M metagenome (GOLD analysis project Ga0256406, IMG submission 185986) | Bovine rumen microbial communities from Lethbridge, Alberta, Canada - RJG_03 | ecosystem: Host-associated > Mammals > Digestive system > Stomach > Rumen | place: Canada: Alberta | collected... | reverse complement strand
ATTGACAGAGTATAGGCAAGGTATAGGCAGAGTATAGGCAGAGTATACAAACGACTATACAAACAGTATACAAACGACTATACAAACAGTATACAAACGACTATACAAACAGTATACAAACAGTATACCCAACCCTCCGCCACATTATGTAGTGCGTTGTAATACACGGATTTAAAAACCCATCCTGCGAATTATTTTGTCATTTCGGATTATTTTTGTAATTTTGCAACACGTATAGTAATAACAAAATGTAATGGACGGCATAAAGAACATAGACATTAAGAACTTCAGGGGCATTGACCACCTTAGGATTGATGATTTTTCGCGTGTCAACGTCTTTCTCGGACAAAATAGTTCCGGTAAGAGTTCTGTGCTTGAATGTATACTGCTGCTTATGGGCATGTCGAACCCCGACCTACCCCAAGCCATAAATGCGATTCGGTCACGCAGTTTCAGCAACTTTGCCGACTTGGGATATCTGTTCCATAACTACGACCTGAAAGTGAAGCCCGAGGTCGCCGCAGAACTGTTCGATGAAGCCAAACGTCATCTCTCATTGGAAATGACTTATATTTTCGACGAAAAATCACAGTCAAATGTTCAAGACGGACATATACCCACCTCCGAGACCAAGACCTTTCTGAACACTCTCAGGATGACCTTCGACATAGAATCCGGCCAGAATAAAACCAGTTATGAATGTGGCATCACCGTCAATCCGCAGGGTTTGATTTCAAACAAGAGAATGGCGGAGGGCTATCTTGAGAAGAACAGCGTGGCATTCATATCGTCGGATCTGGCAGCCGGCAACCCTGCCAACGACCTAGTTGAGTTGGCAAAGCGCAAAAGGAAAGACCTCGTGACAGAGCGCCTTCAGCATTTCGACAGCCGCATAACCACATTGGAAATACTGAATAACGTGGCCTACGTCGGATTGGAGGGTATCGACCAGTTGCTGACAGTCAATATGCAAGGCGACGGCCTGCGCCGCTACCTGAATATCGTCGCAGCCTCAGCCAACCCGATGAACAACATTCTGCTGATTGACGAAATTGAGAATGGCCTCCACTACTCCGCCTATAAGAAACTCTGGGAAGCCATCTTTGCACTTGCAGTAGGAACCAACAAACAGATCTTTGTCACCACCCACAGCAAGGAGACTCTACTGAAACTCAACGAAATGCTGGAAGGGTACCCGGAGTATCAAGACGAGATGGCCCTATACACTCTTGAGCAGACCAAACTCAAGGGACACCAAGCCTACCGCCTTCCCTACGAGGGTCTTGCGGAAGCCTGCAAAAACAATGTCGAAATCAGAAGCGTTGCCCTATGAGCGAAAGACTGTTCACATTATATGTCGAGGGCATTGCTGACAAGGTGTTTTTCAAGCAATATCTCCAGCATTGCTTTGGAATTGTCATGCCCGAGGAACGAATCGTCAACCTTGAAGGATGGACAAACATCAAAGGCATCGCTGCTTTACGGCGTATGCGCAGCACCACCGACAATGGCGGCGTAAACATTGCCATTCTGGATGCCGACAAAGACATTGATGCACGCCGTAAAGACATCCTGAACTGGAAACAGGAACACGGCGTCGAATTTGAGCTCTTCCTCCTGCCCAACAATCACGATGCCGGTACATTGGAAGACCTATTGGAGAACATCATTAATCCGAACAACCGCCCCATCTTCGGCTGCTGGGAGCATTACGAGCAAGAGTTGGTGCAGACAGATATCCCCGGCCGTACACCACCGCCCCTTACCACACCAGCCAAGAAAACCAAGATATATGGTTACCTTGAAGCCCTGTTGGGAGAAACGAAGAGTCAAAAAGAGTTAATAAAAGAAGCAAACCGCAACTACGAGAACGCCCAGCACTGGAATCTGGATGCAGAATATTTGGAACCGCTGAAGATGTTCTTTGAGAACAAAATTATCCAAAAAGAGAGCAGATGACCGTCCAAGAAAACAAAGAGAAGAAAACCCGGAAGCCAAAACCTCGTTTTGAGGTTGTGGACTTATTCTGTGGTATTGGTGGCTTAAGCTACGGGCTTAAGACCGCCGGCTTCCATATTCTCGCAGGCTATGACCTTGATTGGACATGCCAATATGCCTATGAAACAAATACTGGAGGCAAGTTCAATTATAGAGATGTAAACTCCATTACGGGTGACGAAATAAACAAACTCTACTCCAAACGGAAAAACACAATACGTATCCTAGCTGGTTGTGCTCCGTGCCAGCCGTTTTCTTCCTATGCTTTTAAGAACAAGCAGAAAGATCCGAACAAGTATGACCTACTATATCAATTTGGAAGACTCGTAGAGGAGGTAAGACCTGATATCGTCACAATGGAAAATGTGACACAGATATTGAATTTCAAATCGAAACCAGTACTGCAAGATTTCATTGATCAATTACAATCCCTCGGGTATTCCGTTGATGCTCGTCCCGTATATTGCCCTGACTATGGTATTCCTCAAACACGGAAAAGATTAGTTTTACTTGCGTCCAGATTGGGTGATATAAAACTTATTCCACCGACACACGATAAGGCTCACTATATAACTTTGCGTGAAATTATTGGCAATCTGCCACCATTAGAAGATGGTGATGCTTCACCTAATGACCCTTTACACAGGGCGAAGTCGTTAACTCCAATAAACAAACAGCGAATAAAGGCGACACCCTACGGCGGAAGCTGGAAAGATTGGCCAGATGAATTGAGGCTACAATGTCACATGACGGAAAGAGGGTCTTCCTTTGGTAGCGTTTATGGTAGAATGGTATGGGAAAAACCAGCTCCAACAATGACTACACAGTGCACTGGATTAGGGAATGGCCGGTTTGGTCACCCCGAGCAAAACAGAGCAATTACCGCACGAGAAGCTGCCATGATACAGACATTCCCTATGAATTATAAATTCTTTGAAGATGAAAAAAATGTATCAATTGTTAAAGCATCTCGATATATTGGGAATGCAGTGCCTCCAAGACTAGGCGAGGTAATTGCGGTAAGTATTAAACAACACATTAGAAATCAATAGTTAGAATTATGGATGAGAAAAAGTATGAATTGAACATAGACGTAAGAATACTGGAACTCCTTGGGCCCAACTTGTATACCAACATTTATTATGTTCTAGCAGAATTAATTGCCAATGCCTACGATGCCGATGCACACAATGTTTACATTATCTCCAATGACGATCAGATTATTGTGGAAGATGATGGAAAGGGTATGTCGTACAGAAAAGGAGAGGTGACGAAATATCTTAAAGTTGCCGCGATTTCCAGAACAAACGAGACAGACTCCAAGACAGCACTAGACAGATTAAAGATGGGTAGAAAAGGTGTTGGGAAACTGGCAGCCTTATCTGTTTCCGAAGAAGTTCATGTAATGACTATTGCCTCAGGAGAAAAGTCTGGGTTTGTGCTTTCTCGTCACCCTCAAAGTGAAAAACTACAAAGCATTCCTGATGAAAGCATCCGCTTTGAAAAGATTAAGAACAATGGCACTGCTATTGTTATGCTGAATCCCCAGTATCATTTACACAAAACCCCATCAGCAATAAAAAGGAATCTTCTAAAAATATTCCCTGCCATAAGTGATGATTTTAAAATCCACATTGTATTGGGGGATAAAGAAGATGTAATTGATTCTGTTGATAAAGAAATCGGCAGAGAACTTTGCACGTGCATATTACTTGGTGAAAAATCATCCAATATTCTGAATACTTTTAATAATGAATACCCCAACGTTGAGTTATTAGTCCGGAACCAGCCCAAAGATTTCCCAATAACAATGACAAACAATCAAGGTGAAGAAAAAGAATACAAACTTTTAATTGAAGGATGGATTGGTGCGTATAAATCAACACGAGGAAGAAAGTTGGAATCATCGGATTTTCCAGACAACTTCATCTCATTGTACGCTAATGATAAGATGGGAGAATTTAATATCCTACCAGTGGTTGGAGCAAACCGCCTGAACGAGTCCTATGTTGTTGGACAACTTTATATTGATTTATTCGAATTATCAGAACTTCCCGATATGGCTTTGAGCAATAGACAAGGCTATAAGTCGGACGATCCTCGTTACATAAAAGTTATAGAATACGTTAAAGATGAATTATTACCCAGTATCATTGCAAAAAGAGTGGCATACGCCAAGGCGAAAAAAGACCAAGGTGAACAAGAAAAAGTAAATAAACAAGAGGAGGAGGAACGCTCTTTCCGAAAAAGCGTCAATGAGTTCCGAAGGAATACTTCTGAACAAGTGGCGCAGACAATTATGGGTAAAGATACTTCTTTTTCAGAGGAAGAACTTCGGTCTGCTGTTGAAGACGCAATAAATGCAAACTCCAACATATTAGGATTAAAGCCTCATATTGATCAACAAAAAAAGAAATTATTTATAAGCCATACTGGTAAGGATAAAGAAATTGGTGATATTGTTTACAATATGTTGGTATATAATAATGTACCACCAGAAGATATTATATATACTAGTTGTGACGATGAAGTAAGTCGAGTGCCACAAGGAATGAACATATATGACTATCTGAGGAAGTTCTTTGTAGATAGTGTTTCTGACAAAAAAATGTATGTTTTATTTATTACGAGTGATAACACTAAGACGGCTTGGGGCGCAATGGTTGAGATTGGTGCATCATGGATAACTCGGGTTGATCACAAAATATTCAACATTAATGGGTTTCGACCGGAGCATCCTCTTAATGATGAGGCTATGTGGAATACTATACGAAGAGCAGATGATGGTCGCCTCACCATAACCAAACTGAATTGTGATGTTTTTTGCTCAAAAATTGAGCAGGTTTGTGAGATTATTGGATATACTCATCAAAATAGAGATGACAATAAGGCAAAACTTTCTACCTTAATAGTTGTAGAATAGAAGAATTCGCAAATAGCAGAAATGGCAAACCGAAGAAGATGGAAAAAAAGAAAAATAATGTTATAGATTTGTTCTGTGGTTGCGGTGGACTCTCGCTTGGATTTGAACAAGCAGGATACAATGTTCTATTAGGCATTGATAACTGGGAAGACGCTCTTGTGACTTTTAAGCATAATCATCATGGGAGTGAAACGCTATGTGCCGATTTGATGAACCTCAACCCAATAGATGTTGAGAAAAAAATTGGCAAACAGAAAGTTGATCTGATTATCGGGGGGCCACCATGCCAGGGGTTTTCTATCGCCGGCAAACGCATTATTGATGACGACAGAAATAAACTCTACAAATCTTTTGTCCGGATGGTTGCCCATTTTAAGCCTAAAGCGTTTGTATTGGAAAACGTACCAAACATTTTAACCATTGGTGATGGTATTATCAAACGCGCAATCATAACCGATTTCGAAGCACTGGGCTATAAAGTGGTCAATAAGGTCCTGCTTGCATCCGATTACGGAGTCCCCCAAAATCGCCGCCGTGCAATATTTGTTGGGCTTCTTAATGGGGAAGAATTTGTTTATCCACAGCCAACCATTACACAAAGAGTAACTACAGAACAAGCCCTCTCTGATTTACCCGAACAGAGTTTGCCTGATGGTTCAAAATACCCAAACGAGCCAAAGTCCGAATACCAAAAAGTAATTCGTGATGGAAGTGATGGAGTATACAATCACGATATAACCATACATACCGAACAAACCCAACGAATCATTGCGATGGTTCCTGATGGTGGCAACTATAAGGATTTGCCAGAAGAACTGCAAAAAACACGAAAGGTCCATATTGCATGGACACGACTAAATAGCAAAGCGCCAAGTATCACAATCGATACGGGACACCGCCATCATTTCCATTATAAATACAATCGAATCCCCACGGTTCGAGAAAGTGCTAGAATACAATCATTCGCAGATTCTGTAATTTTCCTTGGATCAAAAACAAGCCAATATAAACAAGTAGGCAATGCTGTACCTCCACTTATGGCTAAAGCTATTGCAAAACAATTAATCAAACAACTATGAGCAAGTTTTATAAAGTTCCTGACGAATATTGGTATAGGATACATTTTGTCCGGCCAAGATTCAAGAGCAATATAGAAAATGTATTGCTGTATATGGCTAATGAGTGTTGCAAGATACCTCGTTGCTCTTGCCAGGATTATAGTGACAAATACTTTAACGCCATAAGGTTGTTCCCGGGGAATATCGGAATGTCTGACAAGACTCTTCACAACTGGCGAACCGAGATACCAGCTTTGTTCGGATTCTACAACGAAGACAAATCGTTGGGCATTACTGAAACATCAAATATGGCTCGATTCTTGCACGAAAAACAAGACTTGACACAATTCTTACGTCTATTTTTACTGTCATTCCAATTTCCCGGCGGCCATATGAAACCGCAGGACACAATGGATGTGATATCCAATAACATTCGCTTCAAACCAGCAAAATTCATTATACAGGTATTACTTGAAGGCAACAGAATACTTTCAAAACGCGGCATAGAAAAGGAGATGTCAATATCTGCGGAAGAAGCAACCTATTGTATTTTTAATGACATACGAGTAACAAGCGGTCTCAAATCCCCAAAACAAGTGGCACAAATCATTCTTGACAATAGGAATAAGAAACTAAAATACTACAACGAAAAAGACAAACATATCCTTTCTTTAACTGGTGAAATTCGTACAAAAGGAGATGTGACTCGATATGCAGGTGACATTCTTGATTATATGGAAATCGCCAACCTTTTAAATAAGCATTATGGATATTTCTCGCTAAAAGAGAACCAATCTCACGCCATAAATGTGTTTGATAAAGACGAGACATTCTTTAAAGGCTACGAAAAATTCTATGGCAGAAACAACTATGGTACTTATGAACTAACAGAAATAGAACCTTTATGGTTTGAATATGTGAATCGTTCGATGAAACCCGAACTATTTAAAACAGATTTACATACTATATTTAAACCAGAAGAAGAAATAGAGGTTGTATTTGACGATCGAATAAGAGATGTCGTTTCTTCTGAATCTACAACGACAAAAGACATTGGCAACATTGGAGAAGCTCTCGTATGTGGGCACGAAAGAATGCGCCTAAAAATAAACGGGTACGAGGAATTCATTAAACTTGTTCAGATTGTAGACAGCCCCTCTTATCATCCAGGATTTGACATAGATAGTTTTGAGGCAGACGGAACAGAAGACCATAGATACATAGAGGTTAAAACAACTATCAGTAAAAAGAAAATACAACTGTATGGATTCCATATGTCGGTGAACGAATGGCGTGTTGCAGGAACAATCAAGGAACACTATTGTGTGTATCGTCTTATGTTAAGCGAGAAAGACAAGACGCTGTTCATCCTTCGTAATCCCGTTGGATTGTATAAAACAGACATGATTGATGCAGAACCTCGCGATGGAATGGAAATTTCATTCTCTGAAGACATATTTAAACCCACAGAACTATTGGTATGGAAAAAATAAAAGTTGCATCGCTATTTTGTGGTTGTGGAGGAATGGATTTAGGGTTACTTGGTGGATTTTCATTTCTCGGGAAAGAGTATGCAAAAAACCCATTTGAAATTGTATATTCTGTGGACAATGACCCATACTGTACACAAATATATAATGACAATTTTGAACATAAATGCATTGTGAAGGATGTCAGAGAAATAGACATACCCTCTATGCCCGATTTTGATATGCTCATAGGAGGGTTCCCATGTCAGTCATTTTCCATTTCAGCTCAAAATCCACCACGACTTGGGTATAAAGACGAACGTGGAATGCTATTTTTTGAGATGGTAAAAATCCTAAAAGAAAAACAGCCTCGTTTTCTAATTGCAGAAAATGTAAAAGGGTTATTGTCTGCCAATAAAGGAAAAGCTTTTCCTATGATTATTAATGAATTTAGAGAGGCTGGGTATCATATTACATACAAATTGCTTAATGCTTTCGAGTATGGTGTTCCGCAGAAACGAGAGAGGGTTATCATTCTAGGATTTAAAAACTATGAGGATTATTCAAAATTTGTTTTTCCAAGTCCGTTAATGACAAACCAAAGAAAGGTGCTTTCTGACGTCCTAATTGATAAAGAAAACGGTAATGAGCATCTTTTTTTTAGCGAAAAAGCCGTAGCCGGGATGATGGCTGTAAAGGAAAAAATGAATAAGGGACGAGTCATGTCATTAAATGAGCCATGCAATACAATTAGCGCACATCTGGCAAAAGTCAGTTTGAATAGCACCGATCCTGTCCTAATGGTTAATGGTCGATACCGGCGGTTTTCAACAAGAGAAGCTGCACGCATTCAGTCTTTCCCCGATGAATTTCATCTAGATTCTGTGTCCGCCAACAGACAGTACAAAGCAATTGGAAACGCCGTCCCTCCTGTTTTAATGTGGTGTGTTGCAAACAAACTATCCGCAGTTATCGCCCAGAAGGAAACAGCAAAAACACAACGAATCGGACAACTAAACTTCAAATCCGTATTAGAACAGTTTCCTGAAAGAATATTAGAGAACTCCCCAAAAGAAGAACTGGTAAACAACGTCGACAGGCTCGAAAACAAGAATCTACTTGTGTCCATTGTCAAAAATGACACAATCGACCTGCTCCTTGACGGATCAATTAATGTGTATTACACGGGCAAAAGATTTCCTTCGACAGTAGAACTAAATCACCTATATTATTTTATGCCATACAAAAAAGGCAAAGGTGTCCGCGACTTATATTATATTAAAGTTGCTCGTGTTGGGTCAAAGCACGAAGTACACCCCGAAGCCGACCCCAATGACTTACGTTTGGTATTTGAAATAGAGTTTGTCAAACAGCTATTCCCCGACTACAAGCCCATTGAACTTAAAATCTGGCATGCGTTTACCGACACAACTCTATCTAAGATAATTGAACTCTAGTCAAAATACATTAAAACCAGCACAAAAGATTATATGGAACAGAATAACTACATTGGGTCATTATTTGAAGATGATTATTTATACAGGTCACTTGGAAGCATCGTGACCCAACCCGATGTCGCATTAACTGAACTTGTTGCAAATGCATGGGATGCCGGTGCCACGGAAGTCAATATAAGTATTCCTGAACAAAAAGACGATTATATTGTAATCGAAGACAATGGAACAGGAATGACCAAAGACGAGTTCGAACAGCGGTGGATGAAGTTAAGTTATAATCGAGAAAAATTTCAGGGTCATAAAGTCGAATTCCCCGAAGGGATTACGGGGAATAGATTCGCTTATGGGAAAAACGGCATCGGACGGCATGGTTTGTTATGTTTTAATCAAGAATACTCTCTTTCTACGGCAAAGAATGGACACTGTTTTGAGTGTGAAATATCAACTCAAATAAAAGGAGAGCCAATTGCCGCATTACATCCAAGGGAAACAACTTGCAGCTCCTCAAAGCATGGAACATCTCTGAAGGTTAAGGTCATACAGAACTTGCCGGATATTGATAAAATAAAAAACATCATTGCGTCGAGATTTTTGCATGACCCACGTTTTAAGATTATAATAAATAGTGAAACTCTGCCACTTGATGACCTGGAGGGACTAATGGACCATACTGTTATTACGATAGAGGAATATGGTATAACACTAAATGCATGGTTTGTTGACACAAAGAAAGCCTCGCGAAAAAGCATTTATCAAGGTATCGCTTTTTGGCAAGACAATCGCTTGGTTGGAGAGCCCTCTTGGTTACTCGGCAACGAACTTATTCTTGATGGGAGAACCACCATGGGTAAACAATACACTGTTATTGTTTCAACAAATGATTTATCAGAATATGTAAAACCTGACTGGAGCGGATTCAAAAAGTCTGAAATGATCGATAAAGTCTATGGTAAAATAACAGAATATGTATATGATAAAATCAGAGAAATATCTATTGGAAGTATTGAATCAACAAAGAAACTGGTAAAACAAGAGTTTAAAGAAAAATTAAAGAAAGTTTCTCCTTTTGTATGGTATGAAGTAAATGAGGCCATTGAAGATATTCATCATAACAATCCAACAGTAAGACAAGATGCAATTTTTGTAGCCATAGATGCAATTATCAATCTGGAAAAAAGCAAAGGCGGTATAGAGTTACTGGAAAAGCTATCCAAACTTGAAGAGACAGACATAAACGGTTTAAACCAACTGCTTTCTAAATGGACAGTAAAAGATGCATTACTCGTATTGAATGAAATAGATCGAAGGTTGAGTATCATTGAAGCAATTAGAAAATTATCAAATGATCCTACCACAGATGAGCTGCACGTTTTACATCCCCTTATCACGGAAGCTCGCTGGCTTTTTGGACCGGAATTTGATTCATCAGAGTACACCTTCAACAGACAATTACAAACTATCATTCCAAAAATCTTAGGGAAAAAGATTATCCAAAACGATGATATAAACTATAAAAAGAGACCAGATCTTGTATGTTTGGAAGACTCAACAATTTCCACAACAGGAACTGAGACCTTTGACGAATCAAATTTACCTACTGTTTCTAAAATATTACTGATAGAATTAAAAAAGGGAGGCTTTAAAATTAACAGAGGGGAAAGAGACCAAGCTGTAGGCTACGTCGAGAGTTTATTAAGCCATTTTCAAACCTGTCAAATTGTCGCTTATGTCGTCGGAAAAGATGTCGATACCACATTGCAACCTTCAAAAGTTGGATATAATGATGCAGGCAAAATATACGCCATAAGTTATGCTCGTCTTGTAAGTGGTGCAGAAAGAAGATTGTTTGGATTGAGGAACAAGCTTGGTTCCATGTATGACGAAATTCCAGGAATGGAACTATTCAAACAAATTAAAATGGATTTTGGAGAATAATAAAAGATGAGTCCAAAGAAACATAACAACTTGTTTGATTGAGGATATGCCCCACATCCCATTTCTTTTCACCATACAGGAGATGCTGTCGCCGTTAGATGCCATCAAGGAGATATTTGAGGAAGGACGTGGATGGTGGAACTCGTGGGAGCTGGCGCAATGGTTGGAATATGTACCCCAAAAGGCAAAAATGGGAGCATATCATTCCCAATATGTACCCGAAAAGGCGTTTTGGGGTACATATTAAACAAATCACAATTTTATTTTAGAAATGACTAACGAAATTCAATTCATCTTATATAATCTTCCTGATAATGAAGGAAGTGTGCATGGTGTAGTGCAGGATGAGACTATATGGTTGACGCAGAAGGCGATGGCGCAGTTGTTTGGGGTGAACGTTCCTGCCATCAGCAAACATTTGAGAAACATATTCGACTCAGAAGAGTTGAACGAAAATGTGGTTGTTTCCAAAATGGAAATAACCACTGAACACGGAGCTATTGAAGGGAAAACACAGACCCACGAGGCCATGTTTTACAATCTCGACGCCATCATATCTGTCGGCTATCGTGTCAACTCTGCCAAAGCCACACACTTCCGACAGTGGGCGACAAAAGTATTGAATGAGTATATCCGCAAGGGGTTTGTCTTGGACGACAATAGGCTGAAACAAGGAGAGGCGGTGTTCGGCAAGGACTACTTCCGCGAGTTGCTGGAACGTATCCGATCCATCCGCGCCAGCGAACGACGCATCTGGCAGCAAATCACTGACATCTTCGCCGAGTGCAGTATCGACTACGACAAATCGTCGCCTGTAACTCAGGATTTCTACGCCATGGTGCAGAACAAATTCCACTACGCTATCACCGGCAAGACGGCGGCGGAAATCATCTACACCTCCGCCGATCACACCAAGGAGCACATGGGCCTGACGACTTGGAAGAACTCACCCGACGGACGCATCCTGAAATCGGATGTCACCATAGCCAAGAACTATCTCGACGAACAACAGATACGCCGTTTGGAGCGTGCAGTAACGGGTTTCTTCGATTACATTGAAGACCTGGTGGAAACCGAGAACACTTTCACCATGGAGCAGTTCGCCGCCAGCGTCAATGAATTCCTGAATTTCCGTCGTTTCAAAATACTCCCCGACAAAGGCTCTATTTCTAAAACCATGGCCGAAGAAAAAGCTTCCGCCGAGTACGATATTTTCAACCGTACACAAAAGATAGACTCCGACTTTGACAAAGCGGTGCGGCAACAACTCGGAGACAAAAAGTAGTTCTATGACCGACACCATGACACCCGAGCAGCGGCACCGCTGCATGTCGCACATTCGCAGCAAGGCCACCAAGCCCGAGCTGCTGGTGCGGCGGTGGCTGTGGGGGCATGGCTATCGCTACAGGCTGAACGTCAAGAGCGTCCCCGGCAAGCCGGACATCGTGCTGCGGCCCTACCGCACGGCGATATTCGTCAACGGATGCTTCTGGCACGGGCATCAAGAGGAAAGTGGTAAGATGTAAGCGGAAAGTTCGACTGAACCGCGAAGCGAAAAAAATCTACAAGATCTACAAGATTTCGCAAGCGCGGAGCGCGAGCAGGAGAATAAAAATTTAACGAACTCTCCCTGCTGCTGAACGACAACCTGCTGCGCATGTACAGGAAGCACGCCCCGATTCCATTCGACACGGAAGATGACGCCCCCCTCCCGATGGCAGCCGAAGACGGCGGCACACAATAAAAAAAGACCGTCAGCGTTATTGTCGCCATGAAACAGATCGAGGTCGTAGCCGCAATCATCCACGATGCCGTGGGCCGCATCTTCGCCACACAGCGGGGATATGGCGAGTGGCAGGGCTACTGGGAGTTCCCCGGCGGGAAGATGGAAGCCGGCGAAACCCCGGAGGCGGCCTTGCGGCGCGAGATTTGGGAGGAGCTGGCGACACGCATCTCCATCGAGCGGCTGGTGGAGACGGTGGAGTGGGACTACCCGCAGTTCCACCTGACCATGCACTGCTACCTCTGCCGCGTGGCGAGCGGCCGTCTGGAGCTGAAGGAGCACGCGGCGGCACGCTGGCTGCAAGGGGAGGAGCTGGAGAGCGTCGACTGGCTGCCGGCCGACCGGAACCTGGTACGAAAACTGAAAACTATGCAAATCTGCACCTGATGGTTGGTGGACAACTGAATGGCTACGGCAGCCACGCCTTCTACTCCGCCGCCTACCCCGACCAGTACGAAGCCACGCGCACCCTGGTGGGTTCACTGAGCTCGCAGTTTCGAATTTCGAATTTCGGCCTATGGCCGCCTGCATCGCGACCGCTTCGAGCTCTTCCGCGAGGGCTATGTGGACAGTCTGCCGTCGTGGTACACGGGCCACAACTATAAGCCCCTAACACCTCCGGAAATTTTTTTTAGGGGGGCTGTAGTTTTTGCCCTTCGAATTGCGTTATTATGGTGTAACGAAACCGAAACAATTTCAAATCACCAAAAATTATAAACCCAAAAACAACAAACATCATGAAAAAGAATCTTCTTCTCATCGCCGCCGCCGCCCTCACCCTGGGCATGACCGCTTGCACCGACGACGTCGTCGAAATCATCGACCCCGCTGGCAACGGTGAAATCATTGACGTCCCCACCATCAAGACCACTGCCGACCTCGTTGGCACCGAGTGGAACTACACCCCTGAGGACATCGTCTTCGTCGACGAAATGGGCGACACCGTTGCCATGATCCCCATGAGCGACATGACCTTCACCCTCTCCTTCGACGCCGCTGCCGCCCACCTCGCCTTCCCCGAGAACGTCTCCATGTTGAGCATGACCCAGGACGGCGACGAGTACACCATGGAAGAGCTCGCCGGCATGAACTTCGACTATGTCTATGACCTCGCCACCACCTCCGGCACCCTCTCCGCTCAGGGCACCGACGCTATGGGCGAGCCCATGGACTTCCAGATCGAGTTCAGCTACGACGAGGCCAACGACGACATCATCATCGTCCTCCCCATCGCCTTCGAGGGCATGGAAGACAGCGCCACCGGTGTCCAGTTCGTCTTCACCCGCTAAAGTATCAAAACCGCGCAACGCAAAGAGGCGGCGCCCCGATGGGGCGCCGCCTCGCTTTTTGTATCTCTCGGTATCCTATTTCAGCGCTTTCAGTATCTCCACCGTCTGGTTCCAGAACATCTCCACGGTCTTGATCTCGATGCGCTCGTCGGGGCTGTGCACCCCGCGCAGCGTCGGGCCGTAGCTGATCATGTCCATCTGGGGGTACTTCTCGCCGATCAGGCCGCACTCCAAGCCGGCGTGTATCGCGCGCACCACGGGCTCGCGGCCGTACATCTTCTTGTACACCGCCACCCCCACCTTCAGCGCGCGGCTCTCGGGGTTGGGCGTCCAGCCCGGGTAGCCGTCGCTGTGCTTCACGCGGCAGCCCGCCAGCCTGAAGGTAGCCTCCAGCTTGGCAGCGGCGGCCAGCTTCGCGCTCTCCACCGAGCTGCGCTGCGAGGTGGCGATGCGGATCGCACCGTCCACCATCTTGATGCTCGCCAGGTTGGTGCTCGTCTCCACGAAGTTCTCTATCTCGCGGCTCATGGCCAGCACCCCGTGGGCGCAGGCGTAGACCAGGTTCACCAGACGCTCCTGCGTCGCGGCGTCGACGACTTTCTTGGGCATCTCCGCGTCGCGCAGCTCGAACTCCATGTCCGGCTCCGTCGAGCGGAACTCGAACACCATCGCCTTGCCCATCTTGGTTACCATCGTCTTGAAGGCGCGCACCTTCTCCTCCGGCACCACCACCAGCGCCTCCGCCTCGCGGGCGATGGCGTTGCGCAGGTTGCCGCCGTCGATGGTGGCCAGGCGCATGCCGTGCTTGTAGGTGCCTTCCCATAGGATGCGGTTGAGCAGCTTGTTGGCGTTGGCGCGGCCGCGGTGGATGTCGTCGCCGCTGTGGCCGCCCACCAGGCCGCTCACCTTCACTCTAAAGGCCTTCCAGTCCTTAATTTTTAATTTTAAATTTTCAATTTTCTCCAGTTTGTAGTCCATCTCGGCCACCGTGTCGATGCCGCCGGCGCAGCCGATGCAGTACTCGCCCTCGTCCTCGTCGTCGAAGTTGAGCAGCACCTCGCTCTTGAGCCAGCTCTTGCTGAGGCCGCCCGCGCCAGTGAGGCCCGTTTCCTCGTCCACTGTGATGAGGGCTTCCAGGGCCGGATGCTGTATCTTCTTGTCCTCGAGGATGGCCAGTATGGCGGCCACGCCGATGCCGTCGTCGGCGCCCAGCGTCGTCCCGTCGGCGGTGAGCCACTCGCCGTCCAGCACGGGCTGGATGGCGTCTTTCATGAAGTCGAACACCTTGTCCGAGTTCTTCTCGCACACCATGTCCATGTGCGCCTGCAGGCACACGCCGGGGCTCTTCTCATAGCCCTTGGTGGCGGGCTTGCGGATGAGCACATTGCCCAGCCGGTCGCTCTGCGTCTCCAGGCCGTGGTCCTTGCCCCACTGCACCAGCCACTTGCTGATGCGCTCCTCGTGCTTCGACGGCCGCGGGATCTGCATAATCTCGCCGAACCAGTGCCATACGCGCTCCGGTTTGAGGCCTTTCATGATGTCTTTCTGTTGTTTCATAGATAAGTTGTTTTATTTGTTTGATTGATTGTATTCCAAAATAAGGTTGGCCAGGCATACGGCCACTTCTTGCGGCTCCTCGCGCGGTCGCCAGGCGAGCACATAGGACACTTCGGCGCTGGCCACGGAGTAGCCCTTTGCCTGCAGGGCGTCTATTTGCTGTCGTTTGTTTTTCGAGAGCGAGGCTATATATTCGCCATGTTCGGAAAGTTTCGCGGCGCTCCTCGCGGAGGTGCATCAGCAGGAACTGTTCCAAACGCAAGGTGTTGTCCAGTTCACGGCGGGTGGTGCTTTTGGCAATCCAGGCCTGCATGTCGCGACTGTCGGCGAGGATACCCTCCTGCCGCATGAGGTTGATGCTGCGGATGACGGTCTCCTTCGTCATGCCCAGCACATCGGCCAGGTAGTCGATGCGGCTCTCGGCCTCATCGCAGTTTTCGGTGGTGGCACGCCTGCTGAGGAGCGAAGCGATGATACGGGCGGCATCCTCGCGGGTGGTGTCGTCGAAGAGAGGCGAGAGGGTCAGCCGTCGGCGGGCTTCGTCCATGGTGCCCACGGTGATGCCGGTGGCAAATATGTGCGGAGTGTTGCTTCCACGTGACACCAATCCGGCATTCTCCAATGCCGCAATGGCGGATTTGACGCGGCTCTCAATACCGTCCATCTCCTCGTTCCACCCCGCCTGACGGGCAATTTCCAAGGGCGAGCAGCTGACTGTGGGCTGCTTGGGCGTGAGGTCTTTGACGGCTTTCCACACCTGTTGTATTTCGCTGATCGAGAGTTTGGTCTGGTTGAGGAGGATGAAGTGCTTGTCGAGGTCGCTGTCGGAGTAGAGCACATAGCACTCGGCCTCCATGTGCGGGTCGCGCCCGGCGCGCCCGGCCTCCTGCACGTAGGCTTCCAGCGAGTCGCTGATGTCGTAGTGGACCACCAGCCCCACATCCTTCTTGTCCACGCCCATGCCAAAGGCCGACGTGGCCACAATAACCCTTGCATCGCCATTCATGAACGCTTCCTGGTTGCGGATTTTGTCGGCCGCATCCATCTTGCCGTTGAAAGGCAGGGCGCGGATGCCGTCGGCGCACAGGTGGTTCGATATTTCGCGTGTGCGTTTTGTGCGGCTGACGTAGACAATGGTCGGGCACTGCCTGCCGAGAATGAGCGAGCGGAGGTGGTTGTACTTTTCCACGTCAGTGTCGGCATGTATAACCGAGTAGCGTAGATTCTTTCGATCGGCGCTGGCGGCAAATATTTTCAACTCCAGCCCCAGCTTCTCGCGGAAATAGTCGCAGATGTCGCTGACAACCTTCCGCTTGGCGGTGGCCGTAAAGCAGCTGACGGCTATGGGTTGCTGCAGACGCTTTTGTTCCTGGAGGCGGCGGATAAAATCGCCGATATAGAGGTAGTCGGGACGGAAGTCCTGCCCCCAGGCCGAGAAGCAGTGCGCCTCGTCGATGACGAATCGCACCACATTGCGTCCCAGCAGCAGCCGTTCCACGGTCTTGCTGCGCAGCATTTCGGGTGCGATATAGAGCAGGTTGGCGCTGCCTTCGGCCACCTGCTGCACGGCGGCGGCGCGCTCGATGGGGTCGAGCAGGCCGTTGATGGTTACGGCGTCGGCGACACCGCGCTCGGCCAGATTGTCCACCTGGTCTTTCATCAGGCTCTGCAACGGCGAAACAACCACCGTCAGCCCATGGGTGTTGCGGCCGGCCATCAGCGCGGGCAGTTGGAAGGTCAGGCTTTTTCCTCCGCCGGTGGGGAAAATACAGAGCAGCGAGTCGCCGCGAATGGCAGCCTCCACAGCCTGCCGCTGCAAATCGGCCCCGTCGAAGAGACGGAACTCATCGTATCCGAAAAAATCGCGCAAGCCGCGGTGGGCATCCAGCTGGTTTCTGCAGTATGCACATGTCCCGCAGGGGGTGTTGCGCAGGTAGTTCAACACACTCGCCACCTTCGGATAGTTGCGCATGACCCATGCCGGCGTGATGCTCATCCCGTCGTCGGCACCGATAATGGCCAAGGCATAGGCAAGCTCGACGGGATAGTGCTTCACCACCGACGCGAGATTAGCCTGGCCGCATATCCGGCCGGCATACTCCCGCCGTATGGCCTCAACCAAGGAATGCCCCTCGGTCGGAGGCTCGCCGCTGCCGATATACGCAAAGAAACCCTCGAACTCGGGCACCGCCGACAACAGACTCCTGTATATCGACCGGCATCCCCGCGGCAGTCTCTGCCAGGCTGCCACCTCGTCGAAAAAGAGGTCGCGCGCCTTCATGGCGTCGTTTGCCGGGTTGTTGAACTCGTCCACCTGCAGCTTGTCGTCCTTCACCAGCCGGTGGTACGGCCTGCCGGGGAACAGCAGCGGGGAAAGGTAGAGCGTGTCGACAAAAATGTGATTGCCGTCGATCGGGGTGTGTTTCAGGTCAAAGCCAATGATGTTGTGCCCGCAAACGACATCGCACGGAGCCACAAATGCCAGATACTCCTCCCTGCTCCGCGTGTGCAGCACCGCGCCATCCTCTCTGACCGCGCCGTAATCACACGCCTTCCCGTCCTGCAGGCTTACCTCCGTGTCGACAAAGACAATCATCATTATCCATTTTTAGCGGTTGCAAAATTACGCATTTTCGCCCACATGGCCAAATATATTTTTCCCCCACCCCTTTTCCACCCCCCTCTCCACCTCCGCTCTCCGTCCCATCCCTTCGCATCTTCCTAGTAGGGAAGAAGAGGAGAAGAAGAGGGGAAGAAGAGGATGCCTATCATTTGCTGTATATCAGCTAGTTGCAAACGTGCAATTTCGCCCCTTTTCCCCAGAAAATGCGCAAAAAATTTCAAAAAATTCGGCGCCCCACACTGTCCGGTGTAGGGCGCCATTAAAAGTGCTGTGTGTTAAGCTGTTAGTCTAAATTGGGTACGCGTCTGCGGCAACGATGGTGCCCTCGTGGATGATACCCCGAATGGGCGCAGGATTGGGGGTAGGATCGATGGGAAGAATGTGGGAATGGTCAGAATTTGACGATATCGATCAGGCGCACCCCGTCGAGCCAGACGGCGATGCAGCCGACGGCACCGAGGTCGCCCGCCTCGCTCCACTCGGCGATGGGCTGCAGGGTGCGCGCGTCGACAATCTCGAAGTATTCCGGCTCGAAGCGCAGTCCGTTCGGCTGGGGGTTGATTTCGTGGAAGGTGGCCAGCGTGTCGAGCACCCATTCCTTCACATCGTCAACCTCCTCGTATTCGGCCATCTCGGCGGCTTGCTCGAGGGTGGCGTAGATGGTGGGGGCGATGGCGCGGGCCTCGGGCGAGAGGCGCATGTTGCGGCTGGAGAGAGCCAGGCCGTCGTCGGCGCGCACGATGGGGCAGGCGACGAGTTCGATGGGGTATTTTATCTGCTCGAGCAGGGCGCGGATGATGGCGATCTGCTGGTAGTCCTTCTCGCCGAAGTAGGCGCGGGTGGGCAGGCTGAGGTCGAACAGGCGTCGCACCACGACGGCCACACCGTTGAAATGGCCAGGGCGCCGCGGCCCTTCCATCACCTCCTCCACCGGGCCGAAGTGGTACTGCTCCTGCGGAATGGCGGGTTTGCTCCCTTCGGTCGCACACCCTTCATCCGCAGGGTACATCTCCTCCACCGTCGGCGCGAAGGCAATCACCTTGCTGTCGGCGTCCTCGAGGGTGCCGATGAGTTTGAGGTCGGCCTCCAGCGTGCGGGGGTACTTCTCGAGGTCCTCCTTGTTGTTGAACTGGATGGGGTTGACGAAGAGGCTGACCACCACGAGGTCGTTCTCGCCGAGGGCGCGCTCGATGAGCGAGAGGTGCCCCTCGTGCAGGGCACCCATGGTGGGCACCAGCCCGATGCTGCGGCCCTGGTTGCGAGCCTCTTTCACTGCCGCCAGCATGTCGGCGGCTTTGACTATCTGTTTCATATCGTTCAATCTTTGATTTCTTCGTAGGGGGTGAAACCCTCGTCGTCGGTGTCGCTCTCGGGCGGCTTGGGGGCTTCGGTGAATTGTTGCCGGTTGATGTACTTGTTGGGCCACTCCAGCAGGTAGTTCACCGCCGTCAGCACCAGGCTGAACAGCAGGGCCGACCAGAAGTTGTCCACATGGAAGCCGCTCACCAGCCCCGACGCCAGCAGGATGATAACGGCGTTGATGACGAAGAGGAACAGCCCCAGCGTGATGGCCGTCACCGGCAGGGTGATCACGATGAGTATGGGGCGCAACAGGTTGTTCAGCAGCGAAATGACCACCGCCGTCAGCAGCACCGCCCACACCGAGTCCACATCGATGCCCGGCAACAGCCAGGCACCCACGATGACCGCGATGGAGAGCAGCAGGATACGCATCAGGCAGCCGCTGCGCTGGGTGTAGAAACCGATGCTCATAGCTCGACGTATCCTTTCCCCTGACGGACGAGTTCGATACCGTCGGAGCAGTCGATGACGGTCGAAGCCTCGCCGTCGGCCACGCCGCCGTCCACCACCACGTCCACACGGTGGCCGAAGCGGTCGTGGATAAGCTCGGGGTCGGTGTAGTTCTCCGGCTCGTCCTCCTCGCCCAGCGGGCGCACGGAGGTGCAGATGAGCGGCGTGCCCACCTCCTCGATGATGGCGCGCGTGATGTCGTTCTCCGGCACACGGATGCCGATGGTGTGGTTGGCGTTCTGGAAGTTGCGCGGCACCGTGCCGGAGGCCTCCATGATGAAGGTGAAGGGGCCGGGCAGGCACTGCTTGAGCAAGGCGAAGGTGTCGCGGTCGACCGATCGGTAGTACTCCGAGGCCTGGCTCAGCGAGGCGCAGAGCATCGAGTACTTGGCCTGCTTCAACTTGAAGCCCTTCAGCTGCGCTATGCTCTCGACCGCCCGCTTGCTTTCCATCGAGCAGGCGAAGCAGTAGAGCGTGTCGGTCGGCAGGATGGCCACCCCGCCGTCGCGCAGCATGTCGGCCACGCGGCGCACTTCGCGCACGTTGGGGTTGCCGTTGTAGAGTTTAAGTATCATGATTTCAATATTATGCGTCTAAATACACAGCAGGATGACCATGATTTGCGCCGCCAGCACGCGCAGGAACATCGAGAGGGGGTAGACGGTGGTGTAGGCGATGCTGGCCTGGCTGCCGCCGCAGATGTCGTTGCTGTAGGCCAGGGCGGGTGGGTCGGTGCAGGCGCCGCTGATCATACCGGCGATGGTGAAGTAGCTGAGCTTGCACAGCCAGCGGGCTATGGCACCGATGACCAGACAGGGCACCATGGTGATCACCACGCCGTAGAGCACCCACATATAGCCGCCGTCCGCGATGGTCTGGAGGAAACCCTG
>Ga0256406_1003219_pt1 | contig 20798 bp, 10 predicted proteins | sample RumenRJG_03DNA_FD_185986 | JGI IMG/M metagenome (GOLD analysis project Ga0256406, IMG submission 185986) | Bovine rumen microbial communities from Lethbridge, Alberta, Canada - RJG_03 | ecosystem: Host-associated > Mammals > Digestive system > Stomach > Rumen | place: Canada: Alberta | collected... | reverse complement strand
GCGACATCGCCCGCGAGCACGGCGCCGTGGTGCGGCTGGAACCGCGCCAGGGCAAGGGCAACGTCGTGCGCCAGATGATGCGTGACATCGACGCCCCCTACTACATCATGGTCGACGGCGACGACACCTATCCCGCGGAGGCCGCCCCCGAGCTGCTGCGGCCTCTCATCGAGGGCGTGGCAGACCATGTGGTGGGCGACCGCCTCTCCAACGGCACGTACGGTGCGGAGAACAAGCGCGCTGGCCACGGCTTTGGCAACGACCTCGTGCGCGACCTCATCAAGTGGCTGTACGGCTTCGAGTACAACGACGTGATGACCGGCTACCGCGCCTACAACCGCGTGTTCGCAAAGACATTGCCCGTGCTCTCCCCGGGCTTCGAGATCGAGACCGAGCTCTCCATCCACGCGGTGGACAAGCGCTGGCGCATCGCCCAGGTGCCCATCGTCTACCGCGACAGGCCGGAGGGCTCGGAGTCCAAGCTCGACACCGTGGGTGACGGCATGAAGGTCCTCAGGATGATCTTCTCGCTCTTCAAGGACTACAAGCCACTGCCGTTCTTCTCGATCCTCGCACTCATCCTCTTTGTGATTGGGCTCTGCGTGGGCATTCCTGTGATCGCGGAGTTCCAGGCCACGGGCCTGGTGCCCAGGCTACCGACGGCCATCGTGGCGGTGGCGTTCTGCGGGCTTGCCGCGCTGACGCTCTGCTGCGGCTTCATCCTCGACACGTCCGTCAAGGGGCAGCGCCGCGAGTGGGAGCTCGAGGTCATGCGTGTGTACGACGAGGAGAACCAGAGGAGGGGTGCATAGCATGTACGCTGAAGTTCTTCTGACGCGCTCGACGCGGGCGCAGGTCCTTGCGCGGCACGTTGCCGTGGCGGTGGCGGGCGCGTCGCTCGTGACCGTGTTGGCGCTTGGCGCGGCCCCGGTGACCGCGCATGCGGAAGAGGATAACCAACAGGGGGCAGTCGCGCAGGTCGTGGCGGCCCCCTCTTCTGTGACGGTGGCGTCGGAGCCGCAACAGACGACTTCTGTTACGAGCCAAGACTCGTCGCATTCTACGGCTTCCGCATCGACCAATCAGACAACGACGACCTCCACGTCCACCAGCGACCGGGCTGCGGATTCGAGCGACACTGCCGCTGATGTCACCTCTTCAGATGGCGGGGTAAGCGCCTCGTCCGGGTCCGCCTCCACGGGCGCCCAGGGGGACACCGAGAAGGACTCCGCGTCCTCGGCAGCAAAGTCCGCCGCCACCGCGACTGCTTCCACCGCCACGTCTATGGACGCGACCGTCCCGGGGGAGGACGAGCTTCCCGAGGGAACGTACGCCATCGTCTCTGGTAACGGCAGCCACAAGGCGCTCGACGTGAGCGGCGCCTCCAAGTCCAACGGCGCCAACGTGCAGATCTACGACGAGAACGGCACGGACGCGCAGCACTGGAAGCTCACGTACAACCGCGACAAGACGAGCAGGTACTACGGCATGGCGCGCCTGGTCAACGTCAACTCCGGCAAGGCGCTCGACGTGTACGGTGCAATCGCCAAGTCCGGCACCAACGTGCAGCAGTACACCGCCAACGACAGCGCGGCCCAGTGGTGGCGGCTCGTGCAGGACGCAAAGGCCACGGGACGCTCCGGCTACCTCCTGAGGTCCGCCCTCCTGGGAGACTTCGTGCTGGACGTCAACGGCGGCGGGCTGGCCAACGGGACGAACGTCCAGATCTGGGCGTCCAACGGCACCGCCGCCCAGCGCTTCACCTTCGTGGCGCTCGAGGACGAGAAGAGCGACCCCTGGATGACGAGCGGCGTGGCCAAGCTCGCAACCGAGCACGCCTCCGACCTCGCGGACGGCACCTACGTCATCTCCGCCTCCGGCAACGTCCGCTCCGTCCTCGACGTGTACGCCGGAAGCAAGCAGAACGGCGGCAACGTCCAGGTGTGGGCCAGCAACAACACCAGTGCGCAGCGCTGGGTGGTCTCCACCTCCGTCGCATCCGACGGCACGCCTTGGCGCACCGTGCGTAACGTAGGCTCCGGCAAGGTGCTGGACGTCTACGCCGCCGGCACCGCGGCCGGCACCAACGTGCAGCAGTACGCCTCCAACAACTCCAACGCCCAGCGCTGGGCCATCGTCTCCAACGGCGACGGCACCCTCACGCTCATGTCGGCGCTCGGCAGGAACCTGGTGCTCGACCTCTGGTGCGGCTCAACGTCCAACGGCACCAACGCCGACGTCTACACGGCAAACGGCACGGCTGCCCAGAGGTTCGTGTTCACCATCGCCTCCCCGACGGCACTCGCGTCCGAGGGCCAGCTCGTGAAGGACGGCATCTACGTCATCAAGGCGTCCGACGGAAAGGCCATCGACGTGCCCGGCGCCTCCACGGCCAACGGCCAGCAGCTCCAGACCTACACGGCCAACGGCACGCAGGCCCAGGCGTTCGCCGTCAACTACGACAAGTCCACGGGCTACTACCACATCAGCAACGTCAACTCCATAGCCGCGCTCGACCTCGACAACGGCGACGTGCTCCCGGGCGGCAAGGTGCAGCAGTGGGCGTACGGCAGCGGCAACCGCAACCAGCTCTGGATCTTCCGAGCGGGCGACAACGGCACGTACTCGATCCTCTCGCCCTATGCGAACCTTGCGCTCGCGCTCTCGGGCGGCAAGCTCACGACGGCGTCGCTCTCTAACGCCGCGCTGTGGACGCTCGTCCAGTACGAGCTGCCCGCCGGCATGTACCAGATCGCCAACCGCGGCAACGGCCTCGTCGTCGACGTGCCCTCTGCCTCATGGGCATCGGGCACCAAGATCCAGACGTACGCCTCAAACGGCACCATCGCGCAGAAGTGGTACCTGCGCAGCGCTGGCACGTCCGGCTCCGGCGCCTACACCATCCAGAGCGTCGGCTCCGGCAAGTACCTCGCGCCCTCCGGCGATGCGGTGGCACAGGTCGAGTACCCGCAAGCCGCCACGTGGAACCTGGGCTTCCAGCACGGCGTCGGCCTCGTGCTGAGCGACGCGACCTCCGGCAGGCTCCTGTACGCCAACCCCATGCTGGCGCTCGGCGCCGGGTCCGGCCTCTCCAACCTCGGTTGGAGGCTCGCCAGCACCGTCCTGGACTTCAGCGGCGAGTACGAGTTCGCTCCCGCCTCCAACACGTCGACCCGGCTTGACGTCACGGGTGCCTCCACTACCGACGGCGCGAACGTCGAGGTGTACGACTCCAACGGCACCAAGGCCCAGCGGTGGGCCATCAGCTCCGACGGCGATGGCTGGTTCGCGATCCTCTCGCGCAACTCGGGCAAGGCGCTCGACATCGACGGCGCATCCACCGCCGATGGCGCCAACGTCTGGCAGTACACGGGCAACGGCACCAACGCCCAGAGGTGGCTCTTCAAGATCGGCAACTACGGCATCGTGATCAAGTCTGCGCTTGGCACCGTCCTCGGCACCACCGCGAGCACGGCGAGCGGCTCCAACGCCTCTGCCCAGGACGAGTCCGGCCTGGCCTACCAGTGCTGGCTCCTCAGGTCCTACCCGGTCGCCTCGTACCTCATCGCGATCGATCCGGGCCACGGCGGAAACGACCCCGGCGCTTCGGGCAACGGTCTGCAGGAGAGCACCCTCACCTGGAAGATCGCTTCCGCGTTGCGCGAGCGTCTTGTCGCCAACGGTGTCGGCGTCTACTTCACCAAGACCCAGAACGAGTCCGTCTCCTCCATCAAGGAGCGCGTGCTCCGCGCCATCAACTCGGGCGCCAAGGCGCTCGTCAGCGTCCACATCAACAGCGGCGTTGCCAAGGCACAGGGCGCGTACGTGCTCACGCCCAACAACAGCTCCTACAACAACTATCTCCACACCGAGGGTCGCAAGCTCGGCAGCTACATCCTCCAGAACATCGCCAAGCTCGGCATAAAGAACGACGGCTACCTCGAGCGCAACTACCCGCAGGACGGCTCTGCGCAGGCAAAGTACGCCGACGGGTCGGTGGCCGACTACTACGGCATCGTTCGCTACTCCCGCCAGAGGGGCATGCTCGGCGTGATTGTCGAGCACGGCTTCATCACCAACGCGCACGACGCGGCGCTGTTCGCGAGAGACTCCTTCCTCCAGAAGCTCGGCCAGGCGGATGCCGACGGCATCATCCAGATGTACGGCACCGGCGGCGGCAACGCGTCATCCGGCTCCACGGACCTGAGCGGCAACGTCCAAGACAGCGGCGTCAACACCACGATCATGGGCGCCACGCGCACGAGCGCCGCGCAGATCGCACGCTACTTCAAGTCGAAGGGCGCGACCTATCCCTCGAGCGTCTACAGCAGCAAGGGTGCCGCGACCGTCGAGGACTTCGCCAAGATCGTGGTCGAGGAGGCGGAGGCAGAGGGCGTGCGCGCCGAGGTCGTCTTCGCCCAGGCCATGCACGAGACCGGCTGGCTCAAGTTTGGTGGCCTCGTCACGGCCGAGAAGTGCAACTTTGCGGGCCTGGGTGCCACGGGCAACTCGTCTGACGGCGCCGCGACTGACTATGGCCGTGGCTACACGTATCCGGACGTCAGGACGGGCATCCGCGCGCAGGTGCAGCACCTCAAGGCGTACGCAAGCACCGAGCCGCTTGTCAATGCCTGTGTCGACCAGCGCTTCAAGTACGTCACCAGGGGATGTGCCCCCACGGTCGGCTCGCTCAGCGGCAAGTGGGCGGTTCCCGGCAACGGCTACGGCGAAAGCATCGCAGCAACCATGTCGGAGTTGCTCAAGGCATGACCCAGGCCAACCCATCATGGTGGCCATTTATGCATTCGGCCCACTTCCCACAATGGGGGAGCGGGCCTTCTCGTAAAGCGTGCGTCCTTTTGGGCGCACGTGCACTTTGGTCATGCGATAGATTTCCCACAGCAAGCGTCTGACTACGGTATTCTTTTAAAATGTATAAGTCAACTTGCATCGGGTATCGTTCGCGGTGGGCACATGCTCATCCGTCGAAGTCGTCAGGGGTGTGCATATGCCAAAGTTTTCTGTGGTGGTCGCGGCGTACAACATCGAGGGGTACGCCGGCCGTTGCATCAGGAGTCTCAAGGATCAGAGCCTGGATGACTTCGAGGCCATCGTTGTGGACGACTGCAGCACGGACGGCACCCTCTCCGTCATCGAGGCTGAGACCAAGGACGATGACAGGTTCGTCGTGGTTCGCCATACCAAGAACAAGGGACTCCATCTCGTTCGCAAGCATGGCGTCTCCAAGGCTACGGGAGAGTACACGCTGCTTCTCGATGGTGACGACGAGCTGGCTCCCAACTTTCTCGAGAGCCTCTATAGGAGGTGCGCCTCGGCGGATGCGGACATCGTGCACTTCGGCATCACGGTCGTGTCGGAGGGCGTCTCCAAGGAGGAGCGTGACGCCTTCGAGGCCAACAACAACCGTCCCTCGGGCGTAATCCGCGGCGGCGAGGTGCTTGCGAGGATCTTCTCGGAGGACGAGGGCCAACGCATGGACTGGCGCGTCACGCAGCGCGCGTACCGCACTCCGTTCCTCCAGCGCGCGTTCTCCCAGATGGCAGAAGACCGTCTCAACCGTGCCGAGGACGGCTACGAGTGCTTCGTGATCGCCGCCCTCGCAAAGTCCTCGGTCGGCGCGGAGGACGTCCGCGGCTACGTGTACCACTATGGTCGCGGCATCACCGGAGAGTCCAAGATCAGCGCCGAGCGCTTCGGCGAGTTTGCCAGGTACTTCAGGGCGTGCGTCGATGCCGCGGGCGACTTTGCCCGCACCTCGGGGTCCCCACACGTGCTCGACGCCTTCGAGGGCTTCAGGCACAAGATGTACGAGCTCCTTGCTAATGACTGGAACGTACGGGTTTCTGAGGACGAGAAGGACGCGGCCACCGACCATCTGGTCGAGCACTGTGGCGCATCCGTTGCCGCCCGCGAGCTCTGGCGCTTCGTGAGGGACCGTGCCTACAAGTTCGTCAACGAGAAGGGCGTCCCCGCGGACGACGACGCAGTCTGGACCCTGGCCAAGCATGCCGAGCGGGTTCGCGTCACGGACGATGTGACCGACGAGGACGGCATGCGCTTCAGGGACATGCGCCGCACGGCGAGGTACTACCTCAGGGAGCTCTCCTGCAGGTGCCGCTTCCAAAAGTACGAGCAGCAGGACATCAGGATTTTCGTGACGGCCCACAAGCGCGTCTCCGTCCCAGACTCCCTCATCCTCCAGCCCGTCCAGGTCGGTCCCGGCAACAAGGGCGATAGGTTCGTGGACTACCTGCACGACGACGAGGGCGAGAACATCTCAGACCTCAACCCCATGTACTGCGAGCTCACGACGCAGTACTGGGCTTGGAAGAACGTGAGGTCAGACTACGTCGGCTTCTGTCACTACCGCCGCTACTTCAACTTCACTGACACCTTCTACAAGGAGAACGACTACGGCGAGGTGATGGACGGCTCCATCGACGGGACTGCCGCCAAGAAGTATGGCTTCGACGACGAGACGATCAAGCGCTGCGTCGACGGCTACGACGTCATCACCACGGGCTTCCACGACCTGCGCGAGTTCCCCGGCGACGCTGGAACCCCTCGCGAGCAGTACAAGGCCGCCGAGAGGCTGCACTTCCAGGACCTTGAGGCAGTGGCGCAGATCGTGAAGGACATGCATCCCGATTACGCCGTCGACGTGGACAACTTCCTGGACGGCCACCTCACTTGCTTCTGTAATATGTACATCATGCGCAGGCAGATCTTCTCGGCCTACTGCGAGTGGCTCTTCCCGATCCTCCAGAGGTTCTGCTCCCAGGTCGACATGTCCCACTACAGCAAGGAGGCGCTGAGGACCCCGGGGCACCTTGCCGAGAGGCTCTTCAACATTTATTACAAGCATGCCATGCGCACGAACGCCGGCTGGAAGACGAAGCAGCTCCAGTGCGTGCACTTCGAGAAGCCTGAGGAGAAGAGCGAACTCGCCCCGCTCGTGGAGTGGGAGCCCGACCTCGTGAGGGGCAAGCGACTGATTCCCGTCGTCTTCGCCTCGGACGACGGTTACGTCCCCATGCTCACCACGACGATTGGCTCCATGCTGCAGAACGCCTCCACGGACTACTTCTATGACATCGTGGTGCTCCAGCGCAACATCGCGTACGAGCACAGGCGTGCCATGGAGGGCTACCTCAGACGCTATCCTAACTCCAAGCTCAGGTTCTACGACGTCACGGACCTCATCAGCGGCTATGACCTCGCGACCAACAACGCCCACATCAGCATGGAGACCTACTACCGCTTCCTGGTGCAGAAGATCCTCGCGGGCTACGACCGGGTGCTCTACCTCGACTCCGACCTCATCATCAGGGGTGACGTGAGCGAGCTCTTTAACGTCGACATGGGCGACAACCTGCTGGCCGCCACGCGGGACGTCGACTACCTGGGAAACCTCAACATGCCGGATGGCGAGCGAATGGAGTACACGAAGACCAAGCTCGGCATGGCAGACCCATACGCCTACTTCCAGGCTGGCGTCCTGGTACTCAATACGCGCGAGATGCGCAAGCTCCACACCGTCCCGGAGTGGATGGAGATTGTCTCCAAGTCGGACTTTATCTACGATGACCAGGACATCCTCAACGCGGAGTGCCAGGGGAGGGTGCACTACCTTCCAGCGGACTGGAACGTCATGCACGACTGCGCCGGCCGTGTCGCAAAGGTGTTCACATGGGCGCCCAACGAGGTCTTCGATGCCTATAACGCTTCGCGCAACGACCCTAAGATCATCCACTATGCCGGCTTCGAGAAGCCGTGGGTTAACTCCGACTGTGACTTCGCGAGCGTCTATTGGACGTACGCGCGCATGACGCCCTTCTACGAGATGCTGGTCGACAGGTTGGCGCAAGGGAAGGTTGACCAGGCGAAGCGTGAGGCCATCAGCCATTCCGACGTTGCGCTCGACGAGCGTGTGCCTCGCCATGAGAAGGCGGTCTCAGAGGACAGTCCAATTCGCTCGATTGTCGATCCCATTGCACCCCTAGGCACGAGGCGTCGCGAGGCGCTCAAGGCGATTGGTCGTGCGGTGCGTGGAAAGAAGTAGTTTGATGCAGTATTTCAGGGGTTTGAGGCCTATCCCGCGGCTCGCGATTCCCGTCATCCTGGGCATGCTCTTTGCCTGCGGGAATCAGGTGGCGGAGGGCAACGGCTCCCTCTATGGCTCGATACCGGTGCTGCTTGCGAAGATGGTTGTCTTCGTGGCACTGTTTGTGGTCGTGTTCAGCCTTGGTGAGCACCTCATAGGGTTTCTGGCGGGACGTGCACGGCTTTCGAGCGCCTCGGAGGGCACGGAGTGCAGTGAGGCCGCTCGGACACTCATCCGGTATGAGCCGAGCGTCAGGAATGTGCTCGTAAACGGTTGCGTGATCGGCATCTGCTGGCTGCCCTACGTGTTCTGCCTCTATCCGGGTGTTTATTGGTCTGATACGTCGTTGCAGCTTCTCATGCACTATGGCGCCAAGACGTTTACCGACCATCATCCATTCTTTACTACGCTTCTGTTTGGTGCCATGGCGGACTTGGGAAAGGCGCTCTTCAACAACGCCATCCTCGGTCTCTATATTCTCATCGTCGTGCAGCTGGTCGTGGCAGTCCTTCTGTTTTCGTACATGACCATCTTTGCGCATGGCCTTGGCCTGCCAAGAAAGCTTTGCCATTTCCTGCTGGCATTCTTCGCGCTGTTTCCCCTGTTCCCGGTGATGTTCAATTCGTTAGCGAAGGACACGATTTCCGTTCTGTTCTTCATTCCGTTCTCGATGATGTACATCAGAGCCTTCAGAACGAAGGGGAAGAGCCTCGAGAAGACAGGAAACATCGTGCTTCTGCTTTTCCTTACTGTTCTGTCGTGCCTTACTAAGAAGGCGATGGTCTACATCGTTGTACCGTCGCTCGTTGTGCTTATTTTTGCGCACGTGAGTAACAGGGCGAAGGTAGCTTCTCTAATCATTGGCTTGACTGCAGGCGCGCTGATGATGCTCGTGATACCCAAGATAGTGCTCCCAGCTTTGAACATCGAGCCTGGCGGCAAGCAAGAGAGCATCCCATTCGCAATCCAGGAGGTCGCGCATGACGTCAAGTACAATGGAGATACGCTTAGCGAGGGCGATAAGGAAATAATATCTAAATTTTTAACAATCAAGTATAACGATATTAGTGGTGCATATAGCTGGCAGCTTGCCGATCCGGTCAAGGGTACCAGCTTGAAAGACCCCTCGCTTTTCGGACCGTTCATCCAGCTTTGGCTACGGCAGTGGGTTAATCATCCCATGGGTCATCTCGAGTCATTTATAGGATTGACGCAAGGTTGGTTTAGCTTTGTAACTGCAGACGGTGGACCAAACTATCTCATTGTCATCACGGATTCGTCGGCATACTATGATCCGATTCGTAAATTCATACCGCAATGGCCAGTAGAAGCTGCTCATGGAGGTGCAGTAAGATCTATATATTCTGCGATACAGAGTATTCCAGTAGTTAATTTTCTATTTTATAGGTCAACATGGGCGTCATTACTTCCGTGCTTCATGCTTTACCTATTGTGCTCAAACGAAAACCGAGGCAATCGAGTTCAGATTTTCTTTTCGACCTTACCAATTGCAATGACTTTTTTATATCTGATGCTGGTGCCCGTTTCGACATGGGGTGGGGAACCAACTCGATATGTACTTCAATCTGTGTGCACTTTACCACTATTCTTCGCGTATGTTCTGTCGTTCCATGAGGCACGTATCCCCAGGGGCGTGCTAGCTGCTAATGAATTGGATTGCGAGAAATCGCATCAACCCTTTAGCCTATCTTAGGTATGAATTTTCTCCGGAAGGTACTTATGGGAAAAAGAATCCATTACATGGACGCGCTAAATGTGCTCTCTTGTTTTGCCGTGGTGGTGCTGCATAGTACGTTGCACGTATTCGGGCCATTGAGGGATTCGTATTGGAAGACCGCGCTTGTACTGCAGGGAATATTTATCTTTGCCGTGCCTGTCTTCTTCATGCTCAGCGGGTCGCATTTGCTGAACTATAGGTCAAAGTATTCGACCGCCACCTTCTTTAGAAAGAGATTGATAAAGGTTGGAGGTGGTCTGCTGATTGCGAGCGCCATCTGCTATGTAATTTACTCCGTCTTTCCAGGCTCTTTCTATGCGGCAGATAGCTTTGCAAAAGACTTTAGCTTGAGAGGCTTTCTATCGCGTTTCGCTACCGATACCATCAACGACACGTATTGGTTTCTGTATTCGATCATCTACCTCTATCTGATTACGCCTTTGCTTGCCCTTGGCGCAGAAAAGAAGAGGTTGCTCGAGGGGATTCTTGTCACGGGATTCCTCGTCGCCTTTGCAATACCGATGCTCACATATCTTCATGTCTTGGATAGCACCGTTGCACAATCGCTCTTCAACTGGCCCTTTTTTGCAAGTACTAGTACGTTCTATTACATTGCCGGCTACTATCTTTCCCGTTGGCCTATAGAGGGGAAGTCAAAGGTTGTATTTTCTATCTTCATTGGACTGCTATCACTGCTGATCATGGGATGGCTTGGGTTCACCATTAACGTCAATACAAAGAACTATGACTCGTTCATGATTTCAGTGGATTCCGCGTTTTGCGCAATATACTCGATTTCGATATTTGTAGCATTCCAAGCGCTTGAAAGAAAGTTGAATTCTCTCCCTGGCAAATTGCTGCAGTTGTTGAGCTCAATGGCGTCTACCACCTTCTTTATCTATCTGTTTCATGTGCCATTTATCAATTGGCTCGGGAATAACTTGAGGAGCGAGCGCCTGAATTCGCTTTTCTACACATATCCGATTGCGAAAGCTCTGTTTGTGTTTGTGGTCGTGGGGGCGCTGTCGCTCCTTTGGAACAAACTAAAGGCAAGGGCCTCCTCCTGGCTGAAAAATCACGACACACAGGTTGTCTCTTCGTAAGTCGGACTTCACTGCTGGTAAACGGGGGTCTGTACAGCAAATTTGTACAATCAAACGTAGAGGTAACTGAAGGCGCCTCTCTGGCTGAAATAGCTGGGGAGGCGCCTTTGGGTTCCACAAGCGTACATTGGACAGACTCGGTGATCCGAGAAGCTACGAGACCTTCGAGCCGAACTCGAGATAGAACATCATCTTCAGATCGTTAATCGTCTTCTTCTCATTTCCTTTTGCATCCGCGTACTTGTGCCACGCCCCTGACGTGTCCTGGTATCCGAGTGCGTTCATCTGTGCAATCGTGTCACTGTTTGCGAGCTGCGCCTTCTGATAGTTGGAGAGCGGCGCTCCTATCTGGTACATGAGCTGTGCGCCCAAGGTCGACGTGTTGAGGGTCACGTTCGTTGAGACCTGGTCGTTTCCGGCCACGTCGTAGTTTGCCCACATCGCATAGACGGTCTGGTAGGCGCGCTGGGAGTGGGTGAGGTCATCCTCGTTCTTGTAGTAGGCATCGTTGTAGGTGACGGAGATTCCCGGCTGGTGATCGCCGAAGAATACGAGGATGATGGGACGGTCAAGGGTCTTAAGCTCGGCAATGAAGTTCTCGAGGTCGCTGTCCGAGGCATTGATGACGGAAAGGTACTCGTTCAGGCTCGCGTCATCCCCTCCGTCCACGTGGTAGCTGGTGAGAAGGTCGGCAGGCGTGTTGCCCATGGTGTACCCACCGTGGTTCTGCATCGTCACGTCCAGGATGAACTGGGGACCATCGTTCGACTTGAGCTGTTCGAGGATCTTCTCGTATGTGGTGGCATCGGTGATTCCGGCATGGAGTGTGGGGGAGTTCTTGTCGAAGCTGTCGATGTCGAGGAACTTGTCGAAGCCAAGCTCCTTGTAGGCATTAGTGCGGTTCCAGTTACTGCCAACGTTCGGGTGGATTGCGGTGGTAGCGTAACCCAGCGACTTGAACTGTTTGACGAGACCACCGACATTGTCCAGACGATATACGACGTAAGGTGCCGTTGAGCCAACGAGCCCGAGTGAGTAGCCAGTGAGGAACTCGAATTCCGAGTTGCAGGTGCCACCTCCCTGGACGGAGACATCCAAGGCGCCCTTCTGAAGGGCATCCGTAAGACCGTTCTTTATAAACTGGGGGCCATCGTATCCCGAGGCCTTGATGTTGTCGTAGATGGAAAGGTCGGAGAAGCTCTCGTTCATGATGGCGATGACCGTGGGCTTTGTGGAGCTGAACTGTTGCTCGGCGGCCTTGCGGGACTCCGTCGAACCAAGGGACTCGCTGTACTTCTTATCGTAGGTCGCCTCGATCTTCTTAGCCGACGCGTCCGTGTAGCCCTTTGGCTTCACGATCTTGGCCCTTTGCGCCGTCTGGACGAAGGAGGGCAGAAAGCCGTAGGTCTTCACTCCCACGACGGTGTTCCAATCGCCAAAGGCGACGCCGAGGTCGTTTTGGTAGCTTGGGATGTTTACGAAGCAGACGAGGGCAACAAGGCAGGCTGCGGCCGCGTACAGGTTGCAGGCGGGTCTGCTCTTGAAGAACGGGACCTTGGCCTTCTCGCCCGCGGTGGGTCCGGCCGCCTTCCACAGCAAGGAGGAGAGCGTGATTGCCGCAAACGCGTAGCTCACGGCCTCGAGAACGTGGCGGTTGATGGAGTACACGTAGGCGGAGCCGACCTCGGTGGCGGTGTCGAGGGCGAGGAGGTCGGACGGCTGAATGCTGACGCCCTTGAACTTGATGACGAAGTACTGCGCCACGCCGATGACCCAGCAGGCGATGACGACGATTGCGACGCCTCCGCCGTGCCTGAGGCAGATGAAGTATGCGACGAGGGTGGCCAGGCCGATGAGCGTGACCTCGATGGCAAAGTAGCTTACGCCGAAGAGATTGAAGGTATCATTCCAGGAGAGCTCGAGGGAGCAGTCCGCGAGAATCGCGATTGCGGTGATGAGCATGACGGTGAAGGCGCCGCGAAGGAAGTCATGTCGGCTGGGTAGCATGAAGTGCCGTGCCCTTGGCTCCGGCTCTACGGTTGGGTCCGCATCCTTCTGCTTGGGGTTGATAAGCCGGGATACGTTCGACAGGACGAATGACTTGAGGAGGGGCCACCACTCCGAGGAACCCGAGGTGACGAGTGGGATGATGATGCTCACGAGTGCCCAGTTGCAACAGGTGGCGACTGGTCCGGCCTTTCCAGAATAGAGCCCCATGTTGCACCATGCTCGCAGCGCGACGAGTGCGGCAAAGCCGGGGATGGTCCAGAAAAGCATGCTGGGGCGAAGCGAGAGGACGAGCATCTTGGCGAACTCTGTCCTTGTGGGGGCCGCGCTGCTGGAGTTCTGCCTTGACAGCCGTCTGACCTTTAGGAATACGTCGAGCGCTATGGCCGCAACGGTGAGGAACAAGCCTACGTTGAGGTAACCAGCCGGGATGTGGCTGTATTGAATAGAGTTGTACTTGCCGTGAAGCATTTGCACCCGCCTTCGGTTTTGCGGGCAAGGAGAGTTACAGGAAACCCTGGCACCATCCGACGAGGGCGAATGGTCGCCTTCTGCCCGCTATTTGCATTTGGGTTATATAAGAAAATGGTAACGCAACGTAAGGTTATCGAAAGCTCCGTAACCTTACGAATGCCTTCAACTTACATTTAGCAACTTCTAATTGAGCTTGGCATGAAGCTCTTGACATGAACTAAGATAGCCACCAACGAACGCGCTCATAGCTTGATGCGCTGGCTACATACGAGTCAGCCGTCGTGGACGGGAGGAAGTCCTCATGTCGTTGAAGATTGGGAACCTTAGCTCACACGTCGCGATGGCGGCCGTTACAGCGGCGCTTTCCGTGACGCTTGCCCCGGCGGGGATAGCGCTGGCGAATGAGGCTACCGAGAATCAGGTTACGCCGCAGGCAACCACCCAGGAACAGACTGCCCCACAGTCGGCTGAGACGACTGACGTGACGCAGGCTCAGACCACCACGCAGGAGCTGGTCACAGGGGAGACGCAAAAAACGACCGCCGCGCGTACGGAAGGGGCGTCAACCTCGAGCGCGCAGGGCACGAGCTCGTCCGCGGGTGCGAGCGAGACTGGCGATTCCGCCACGCAGCCGGCGACGTCCGACGCCCAGACGCAGACGAGCGAGTCTTCGACTGCACCGAGCGTCCCTCAGGCGTCGACGACCGCAGGCGTGGCACAGACCACCGCTACCGGCTTCGATGCGAGCCAGGATGCGCAGAGGACCCTGGCCCAGATTGCGGCCGACAACAAGGACGGGAAGATCGTCTCCGCGGGAACGTATGTGATCAAGAACCGCGGCAAGGCGCTCGACGTGTACGGCGGTTCTACGAACAACGGAGCGAACGTGCAGCTCTGGGACGACAACCAGAGTGGCGCGCAGAAGTGGAACGTGACCGTTGACTCCGACGGCTACATCACGCTCGTGAACCTCGAGTCCGGCAAGGCGCTGGACGTGAGCAGCGGCTCCAAGACGCCGGGCGCCAACGTTTGGCAGTACGCCGCAAACGGCTCCGACGCACAGCGCTGGGCGGCGGAGAAGGTCGATGGCGGCCTGAGGCTGCGCTCGGCCCTTGGATACGACCTCGTGCTTGACGTGTGGGCTGGTTCCACCGCGAACGGCGCCAACGTCCAGACCTACACTGCCAACGGCACGGCCGCCCAGGTGTGGGAGTTTGTGAGGCAGGCAATTGGCGACCTTGCGGCCAAGAACGCGGGCGGCGCTATTCTGGCGCCCGGCAGGTACGTGGTCCAGAGCGGCAACTCCACGGCGGTTCTTGAGGTTGCCGGAGGCTCGAAAGCCGACGGTGCGAACGTGCGCGTCTGGCATGCAAACGGGACCGGTGCACAGACGTGGCGCGCAAGCGTGGACGAGCTCGGCTACGTCACGCTCACGAACGACCGGTCCGGCAAGGCGCTCGACGTGACCTACGGCAGGGCGAGCAGGGGGCAGAACGTTGACCAGTACGCCTCCAACGGTACCTTCGCGCAGCGCTGGGTGGTCGAGAAGGTGGGGGACCACATAGTCCTGCACTCCGCCATCAACTACGACCGTGTGCTGGACCTGAGCGGCAACAACACGTCCAACGGCACCAACGTGGACCTGTGGGACGCCAACGGAACCACCGCGCAGCAGTGGTGCTTCTGGGAGGCGTACCCCAAGGTTGCTGTGACGGGCCGCTCCGCCGACGACGGCGTGTACGTGGTGAAGTCCGTCAAGAGCGGTCGCGTGTTGGACGTGAGTGGCGGCAGCATGTACGACTGCGCGAGCGTGGGCACCTATGCCGCCAACGGGACCGGTGCGCAGGCGTGGCGCCTCACGCTCGGATCAAACGGCTTCTACACCGTCCGCAATGCCCAGAGCGGCAGGTGCTTGGACGTGGTGGACCGCGTGGTGATTCCCGGTGCCTCCATCCAGCAGTGGGGGCTCGACGGCCAGACGTGGAACGTGGTGGCGGACCCCGCGCACGCGGGATCCTACCGGCTGGTCTCCAGCGTGAGCGGGCTCGCGCTCGTGGTCCGCGACGACGGCAGCCTGACCACGGCAAAGCTCGACGCGAACGACGAGGGCCAGCTCTTCTCGCTCGATGTGGCACCGGCGCCAAAGGTTGCGGACGGCTGGAAGACCGTCACGGCACTGGGCACGGGCAAGGTGCTCGACGTTCCCGGCAACTCCACGGCTTCCGGCACGACCGTCCAGACCTACGCCTCCAACGGCTCGCGCGCCCAGAGCTGGTGGACGCGCAGGCAGGCGGACGGGTCGTACACGGTGCAGGCGAGCAACTCGGGCCTCTACCTCACGGACGCCAACGGCGTCCGCATGCAGAAGGATGCCGGAGACTCCAGCAGGTGGACGCTCGACTGGGGCGAGAAGGGCGGCTATGTGCTCAGGAACGTGGCGTCCCAGGCCAAGATGGTGGTGGACGGCGTGGCATCATGGCTCTTCTCGGCCGCGACGTCCGGCATCAAGGCGGGGTTCTATGAGATCGCGTCCGCGCTGGACGGGAACCTTCGCCTCGACGTGGCGGGCGGCAGCAAGGGCGCCGGCGCCAACGTGCAGTCCTATGCGAGCAACGGCTCGCTGGCGCAGCGCTACTGGATCAGGTCCGCGGGCGGCGACACGTTCACGATCACCAACTGCAACTCCGACCTCAACCTGGACGTGACCGCGGCCGGCACCGCCAACGGGACAAACCTGCAGCAGTACTACAGGAACTCCTCCGCGGCGCAGCGGTTCCGCTTCACGATGGGGGAGTCCGGGCTCGAGATCCGCTCCGACCTGGGCGACGTGGTGATCGACGTGTACGGCGGTTCCACGTCCAATGGCGCCAACGTGGACGTGTGGAGCGCCAACGGGACGGCTGCGCAGGCATGGGTGCTGGTCGAGGCGGCGGCGCCCGCGAAGATGGGTTGGCAGAACCCCAGCTGGATGTACCAGGTGAGCAGGTACAACGTGCCCTCCTCGCCGTATGCGAGCGGCATCTTTAGGTACATGTCGCCCTCGCGCGTGGGAATCGAGTACACCCGTGACCAGGTGATAAACGCCTTCGTTTCGCGCGCGTACGACTACCTGGGCACCCCGTACCGCTGGAACTATGCGTGCGCTCCGGGCGTGGGCGTGGACTGCGTGGGCCTCGTGATGCAGTGTGCCTACGCGTGTGGCATGAACCTTGGCCTGGGGACCGGCGCCTATGACTTCAACCCGTACGCCCACTACGCCACGGGCAACTCCGGTTGGCACAGCCACGACGCCAACAACTTCTGGAACGGCGGCAAGGGCATCCACCTGGGCATAGGCGCGCGCCAGAAGGGCGACCTCATCTCCTGGAACGGGCACATCGCCGTCTATATTGGCGGGGACAAGATCATCGAGGCTCCGGGTGCGGGGCAGAGCGTGAGGATTACGAGCGTCTGGCGCTACGGTACGCCCAGGGGAGTCATCAGGATTTTCTCGTAGGGGACGTGCGGTCTACTTTGGGATAACTTTACAGGCCGAAGGGCGCGTTCCACGGGGCGCATCTGTCTGCTCGTTGTGGTGAGGCTTGCCGTGCGCGGAATCAACGCGCTGGTCGCGAGGCTTGCGTAAGACTTTGCGCGGCGGCGCCCGGTGGCGCCTTGCGGCCGCGTGGGTGGTTCGCGCGCATCCCATTGGGGTATCCTACATAGAAGCGGCCCGACGGCTGGGGGCCGTACGGTCGGAAGGTGTCTTATGGGATTCTTCAAGCGGCTCTGCCTGTTCGTGTTTGGCCTGGGCGGGCTCCTGGCGCTGACGGCGTTGGTCCTGCCGTGGTACGGCCCGTGGACCGTGGAGGCCACGGCGCTCTTGGGCGTGGACGAGTACTACATGGCGGTCGAGGTCCTGGTGCTGATTACGGCGCTGGGTTGCCTGATCTGCCTGCTGCGCTCCATCTTCAAGCGCAACCGCAAGGTGGTCATCGTGTCCCAGCAGGACGGCGACCAGATCACCGTCTCGCGCGACGCCATATCCTCGCAGGCCACGCACGTGATTGAGGAGGACGGCACCTTCAAGGCAAAGCGCGTCAACGTGTGGGCCAAGAAGCGTGGCCACGTTCGCGTGTACGCGCGCGTGCAGCCCCAGATGACGGTGGACACCGTCCGCGCGGGCGAGGAGCTCCACGACAAGCTGGTCGCGGGCCTCACCACCGTGTGCGGCGACAACGTGGACAGCGTGGACCTGGAGTTCACGAACGCGGCGGAGTACACGCCGACCTCGGATGCCTCGTACACGTACGACTATGACTACAGCATGCCCGCGACGCCTGCGACAACGGAAGCGGCGGTGACCACGGCGAGCGAGCCGGCAGCTGCCGAGCCCGCGCCGGTGGCGACCGCGGATGCGGGCGAGAAGGACGAGGGCGATGCGGCAGAGACGGGGACCGGCGCTGCGGCCGATGCCGCGACCGAAGCCCCTGCGACTGGTGCTGACGCTGACGCCACCGCCGGCGACGATGCCGACGCGAAGCCGGACGAGCCCGCGGACGGCGCGCCCGCCGAGAAGGACGAGGCCGCAACGCCCGAGGAGGGTTCCGAGATCACGGTTCCCATGGGCCGCTACGCCGGCAAGGGCAGCGAGCCGACGGAGGAGGAGTAGGCGATGCCGGACAACAAGCCAAAGCTCACGATAGAGTCGGACGCGGAGGAGCCCAGGGGCGCGGCCGGCGGCAACGCCGCAGACCAGCACGAGGGCGCGGCCAAGGCGGGAAGCGCCTTCTCGCATGCCAAGAGCGCGACCACGCACTGGCTCTCCAGCAACTTCCCCGGCCACGAGAACGCCGTGTTCGGCGGGATCTGCGGCCTGGTGGTGGCACTCTTGATCTTCATCATCGGGTTCTGGAAGGCCCTCTTTGTGGTCATCTGCGTGCTCGTGGGCGTGGCCATCGGCCAGTACATGGACGGCAACCCGACGGTGGTGAAGGCGTTCCGCAGGTTCTTTGGCGGTGGGGGAGAGTAGCCCCGGCGCCCGCGCGGCCGCGACGCCGCGCGCACGACGTGATTTCCCGAAGATTCCCGAGAGGAGTTTGCGATGTCGAACAAGAGGAATGGCAGGAGGCCCTGGGCCCACACGGATAGCGCCGACGACGCGGCAACCACCGCGACCGACGCGACCACCGAGGACGCCGCGCTTAACACTGTGGACGAGCCGGCGGCCGACGACGCCCAGTCCGTGGAGGAGATCGTGGCGAGCGTGGAGGCCACGGACGAGGCCGAGAAGGACGAGGCCCCTGCCACGGACGCCGAGGTCGAGGCTGCGGCCGATGCGGACGCTACCGCCGAGGGCGAGGCGCCCGACGCGCAGGCCGACGCAGACGCCGAGGAGGACCTGGACGGCGAGGACTCCCTCACCTTCAGCAACGGCGTGATCGAGAAGATCGTGGCAATCGCGATGCACGACGTGCCGGGCGTCATCGGCATGAAGGGCGGCTGGCTCAACCGCGTGCAGGACGTGATTGGCGTGAGCGACTCGCGCAAGGGCGTGAGCGTGGAGGTGACCCCGGACGCGTCCGTGCGCGTGAACATCAGCGTGCTGATTGAGTACGGTGCGTACGCCCCGCAGGTGTTCGAGGACGTGAAGAAGGCCGTCGTGAAGAACGTCACGGGCATGACGGGGCTTTCCGTCGCAGGAGTGAACCTGCGCATCGAGGACGTGCTGACGGCCGACGAGGTCTCCGCGCGCAACAAGGCCGAGAAGGTTGCCGAGGACAAGGCCCTGGCGGAGGCTGCCGCGAGCGTCGACGCAGACGGGACGGCGGAGTAGCGTGGGCGTGAGGTCAGCCCTGGCCGTAGGCGCGGGAAGGCTCTCGCACTGGGGGCTGCACAGCGTGCTGCACCGCAGCGCCTCGCAGCTGCCGGGGCGCGTTGCCCTGGGAATCGACCCCAACCTGATGGGCGAGCTTGCGGGCAAGCTCCGCAAGGGCTCCATCGTGGTGTGCGGCACCAACGGCAAGACGACGACGAACAACGTGCTGGCCTCGGCCATCGAGGCCGCGGGCAACACGGTGCTCTGCAACCGCGCGGGCGCCAACATGGCCGCCGGCGTAACGAGCGCGCTTCTGCCCGGGAGGTCCGCGGACTGGGCCGTGATGGAGGCGGACGAGCTTTCCACGGTACACATTCTGCCGAACCTGCACCCGCGCTACCTGGTGCTGCTGAACCTGTTTCGCGACCAGCTAGACCGTGCGGGCGAGATCGACCACGTGCAGGACACGATCGTGCGGGCGCTGGGGTCGTCCCCGGAGACGACGCTGCTTGTGTGCGGCGACGACCCGCTGAGCATGGGCGTGGCGCGGCGCGCGGCGCAGGCGGGCACCAAGGTGCTTGCGTTTGGCGTGGACGAGGACCTGCACCTGCCGGCGGACCGCGTGCCGGAGGCGCGCTTCTGCCAGGTGTGCGGCGCCGAGCTCGAGTACGAGTGGCGCTCGTACGCGCAGCTGGGCAAGTTCCGCTGCCCGAACGGCGACTTCGCGCGTCCGGCGCTGGACTTCAGGGCGACGGGCGTGCGCGTGGACCGCACGGGCGTCTCGTTCGACGTGGAGGGTCTGGGGCTTGACGGCAAGGTCCACCTCAAGGCGGGCTTTGGCGGCGTGTACATGGCATACAACCTGCTGGCCGCGTTTGCCGCGGCGTCGCTTGCGGGCGTGACGGGCGAGCAGTTCCAGCGGACGCTTGACGGCTACCACCCCAAGAACGGGCGCCTGCAGCACTTTGAGGTGGGCGGCCGCGAGGTGGTGCTGAACCTCGCGAAGAACCCCACCGGCTTCAACCAGAACATATCGCTGCTGCTTGCGGACGACCGCGAGAAGGCGGCCTACTTCGTGATAAACGACGACTTCAACGACGGCAAGGACATCAGCTGGATCTGGGACGTGGACTTCGAGCGGCTGGCCGCGGAGCACATCCGCGTGGTCTGCGGTGGCCACCGCGCGAACGACGTGCAGGTGCGCCTGAAGTACGCCGGCATCAAGGCGGACATCGCGGGCAGCGTGGGCGACGCGCTTGGGCGTGTGGGCGACATGGACCTGGCGTGCCCGCTGTACGTGCTCACGAACTACAGCGCGCTCTGGCCGGCGAAGGCCGAGCTCGAGAGGATGGGTGAGCGCCATGACTAGCGGCAGGACCCTGCGAATCGCCCACCTGTACCCGGAGCTTCTGAACCTGTACGGCGACTCGGGAAACATTCTCGTCCTCAAGAGCCGCATGGCCTGGCGTGGCATAGAGCCGCAGGTGATGGAGGTTCACGTGGACGACCGCCCGTCCTTCTCGGGCGTGGACATCGTCTTCATTGGCGGAGGAT
>Ga0256406_1003218_pt1 | contig 20800 bp, 18 predicted proteins | sample RumenRJG_03DNA_FD_185986 | JGI IMG/M metagenome (GOLD analysis project Ga0256406, IMG submission 185986) | Bovine rumen microbial communities from Lethbridge, Alberta, Canada - RJG_03 | ecosystem: Host-associated > Mammals > Digestive system > Stomach > Rumen | place: Canada: Alberta | collected... | reverse complement strand
GAAAAGACACAGGCGCTGGAGCAGGCGGAGCGCGCGCGGAACGCCCTTCGTGATTTCCTGGACGCGGAAAAAACCGATTTGCGCGTAGCGATGCGTGAGGTGAAGGAACGCGCGGAACGGCTTCGCCATGAAATCCGTGTTCTGGAGATGAACCGTCGGGTTCTGCCCCCGAAGATGGAGCCGGAGCTGGATCAGCTTCGGGCCGCGATGAAGAAGGAGCGGATCAAATCGGACGTGAGGGTGCTCTGCGATCTTGTAAATGAGGTGGATCCGCGCTGGCAGAGCGCGGCGGAATCGTTTCTTGCCGGAAGACGTTTCAATATCATCGTCGACCCGGATGATGTGCCTGCGGTCCTGAAGCTGATCCATGACAATCATTTCTATCATCTGTATCTCGTCCTGACCAACCGGATGGAAGAGATCTCCGATGTGCCGCCGGAAGGGTCGCTCGCGGCGAAATTTACGATTGCCAATTTCTATGCGCGGAAATATATCAATTATGTCTGTGGACGGCTCGTCTGTGTCGAGACGCTGGAGGAATTAAACGATCATCCGAACGGTGCGGTCATGCCGGATGGTATGATGGCGCAGGGCGTCGTCGCTCACCGGATCGAGCCGGTGGAAGATCAGGTACTCGGCCGGGACGCCATCGAAAGGCTGAAGGAGAAAAAAAGCAGGGAATTCGCGGAAACAGCCCGGACGCAGAATGATCTGCGGGAGAAGCTCGATACCGTGCAGGGCCGGGAACGCAGCGTGCTGGAAGAAAACTTTACACCGTCGCGATTTGATCTGACATCTCCCGCGGTGCTTCCGGATCTGAAGGAGACGATCCGGCGGAAGACAAAAGAGGTGGAGGCACTCGAGAAGGATCCTTCGCTGAAAAAGATTATGGATCTACTTGCAAAGGCACAGGAAGAGAAAATCCGGACGGACCGGAATTACACCGATCTGAATGCGGAATTGAGTCAGATCGATACGATGAGACGGCAGTGCGATCACGATCTGTCCCTCGGAGAGCAGAAGGAAAAGGAATTGTACGAGGCGTACGACCGGGTGGCTGCACTGTATCCGCAGGAGAAGCAGCCGGCTGATGAGATCGCGCGTCAGGACATGGAAAAAAATGTGAAGGAGGCGACGCTTCAGCGCAGGGATACGGAGATCCTTGCACAGCATGACCGGACGAAGGATGTTATGTTCAAGGCGATGTATGCGTATACGGCGACGCATGACAATTACACTCCTTCGGTGAGCGGCGCGATGAAGTATATCCGGCGTCTGGACGATCTGAGAAACAGAGATCTCGATGAGGCGGAAAATAAAGTGCGCAGCAAGGAGAAGACCATCTCGGATACATTTATGCACGATTTTATCGAGGTGATTTATGCGAGGGTGGCGGCGATGCGTGATCAGAAGGATGCGATCAACCGGATTCTCGCCAGACACGCCTTCGGAGATAAGACGTACTCGATCGTGATGAAAGAGCGGAACACCTCGGAGATGCAGCCGTTTTTCTATCTCGCGAAGCAACTGGAAAAGATCGGCGGGGCCGATACCCTGGATCTGTATCTGGCCGCGAATCAATCTCTGATGAGGGAAGGTGAATTTGCGGATCAGTTCGCACAGTTCCGGGATACGGTGCTCGAGACGGCCGATATGGACGAATTCACGGATTACCGGCAGTATTATTCCTATGATGTCCTGGTCCGCTCAAACGACGGTCATTCCGCATACCTCTCCAGATCCCAAGGCATTTACTCAGGCGGCGGAAAACAGACGCCGTACTTCATTCTGCTTACGGCCGCACTGATGACCAGCTACGGGAGCAGCGGAAACTGCATCCGTCCCGCCATTATCGATGAGGCGTTTGCCGCTCTGGACGGCGCGCGGATTCAGAGTATGATCAATTATTTCAATGACATGGGACTTCAGGTGTTCTATGCGGCGCCGCCTGAAAAAATAGCGAATATTTCCCCGCTCGTCAGTACGACGATCGCAGTGGTCAAGAAGGGAAGACAGGCGGATATCATCGATGCGCAGGCGGATCTGACGGACGATCCGTGAATAATAGTCAGGAGGCGGGATTTTGACAGACCGATGGCAGAGAAAACTGTTGCTTTGTGCGATCGACCATTATGAGCGGACCAGTACGTACCGGGGGGAAAATACGGTTTCCCAGACGATCCGTGTTCGTCCGGATGAGGTCTGCCCGTCTTATTTCAGCGACCTGGCAGATGTGAAGGAGATCGGTGAGTTTGAGCGGTCGATCAAAGCGTTTGTACAGACGACGCCCTTTCGGATCGAGTACAAAGACCGCAGATTGAAAAGTGAGTTTGCCGCGATCTGCCTCCCGGCGGACCGTGCAGAGCCGCTGCTTTACGACCTTGCGGGCAGGATTCCGAAGCGCGACCGCCATGCCGCGGAAATACCGCTGTACCGGAAGTTCTTCAGGAAAGCGAATGAGCTGGATACATCCACCTGCGCGGGCGTTTGCTCGCCCGTGGCACTCTTTTGTCAGGATCAGATGAACCGTCTGAAAGAAGACAAGAATTCCCGTTTCGGGGACGGCGCGGAGGATGTCCTGCGGTTTACTCTGACAATCTGTACGAATCCGGAGGATATTCTTATCCGGGAACTTTCGATCCGGGTGTTCGGTGATTCCAAGAGGGCAGAGAAAAATTCTCTTCTTGGCCAGTCCCTGTACATCCTGAGGACGTACGGCCGGTATGAGTTTCTCCCGGAGGACTTTGAAAATCCGCGGGATTACGACGATGCGGTGCTTGCGGAGTACCACGTCTACCGGAATCCGACGTATGTAAATTTTAATGGAAATGCGCGGATTGTTTTTGAGAACGGTACCGAACTGCGTCTTCGAAGAGGGGTCCCGATGGCCGTCCGATCGGATCAGATCTGCGGAATCCGTTCAATTATCATCGAAGATAGCCGCTTCATGACGATTGAAAATCTTACTTCCTACAACCGAATGGTATCCGGCGGCCCGAAGGACACATTTCTTATTTATCTGGCGGGTTATCACAATAAGGTGAAGCAGGATTTTCTGACCCTGATCCGGGAAGAAAATCCGCAGATCAGGGAATGGCTGCATTTCGGGGATATCGACCCCGACGGATTTTATATTCTTGAAAACCTGCGCAGGAAGACCGGGATTGACTTTATCCCGTGGCATATGGGGGTTGAAGAACTGGAAAATTACCGGTCGTACGGGAAAGCACTGAATGAAAATGACAGAACGAAGGCGGCCGGTCTGATCGCTAAGAATAAATACAACGAGGTTCTTTTGCATATGCTCGGGCAGAACATAAAACTGGAACAGGAAATTGTGAGCTGGAAGACCGGAACAGGAAATCAGATAGAAATTACGGAGTGATTTTGCATTGGAATTTTTGGGAGAAGAGGATTACAGGGCGGCCATGGACGGTCCGTGCCGCATCTGGCGGGAACGGTGTGTGAAACAGGATTTTTTCACATCGTTTGACGGGACGAAGATTCACTATTATTACGCGATACCGGAGAATGCTTCCGCGGTGATCGTTCTGTTTCACGGCTTTTGCGAGTTTTACGGAAAATACCATGAGATGACGTGGTATTTTTACCGCCGCGGCTTCGGGTTTTATTTTCCGGAGATGCGGGGACACGGTCTCTCCGGGGGAAAATTAAAAGAGAACGATCTGGTTCATGTCGACCGCTATGACGACTACGTTTCAGATATGAAGGGCTTTTACGATCAGATCGTTTCAAAAAGCAGGCTTCCGAAGCTTCTGTTCGCACATTCGATGGGCGGTGCGGTCGCTTCCCTCTATCTTGAGCAGTATTCCGGGGATTTCCGGGGAGCTGTTCTTTCAAGCCCGATGCTGAAGCTGAAGACAAAGGGGTATACGCCGGGTCAAATCCGGATGATCCGTTTTCTGGTCACGCTGCTTCACAGGAAGAAAAAACTTTCGGCGGGGCAGAACCGGTTCGACGGCGTCAATATTTTCGAAAAGTCGAGCTGCCAGTCACGTGCCCGCTACGACTATATGTTTGAGATGCGGCTGGCGGATGAACACTACCAGACGTACGGGGCGACTTTCGGCTGGTCCATCGCGAGCCTGGAAGCCACGGACCGGCTGATGAAACATGCCGGGGCGATCCGGACGGATCTGGCGGTCTTTATGGCCGGTGAGGATCATCTGATCGATCCATCCGGCTACCGGGAGTTTTTCCGGATTCTTCCGGAAACCCGAATATACGATTTTCCGACTTCGCGGCACGAGATTTTTAACGCGTCCACGGAAGTCCGGAGGGATTATTATACAAAACTGTTTGGCGAGCTGGATGCGATGAAGGAGGTGCGTCAGTAAATGCAGGGAGGTAACCACAGCACAGGGCTGAGATCACGGCTTTTATACGGAGCCGGCGAGTTTTTTAACGGCGGGGCGTTCGTCATCATCAATACGTTTTTCACGGTCTTTCTGATCAAGGCGATTCAGATGCCGGCGGCACTGGCGGGAACGGTTCCGCTGATCGGACACATCTGGGACGCGGTGACCGATCCGATCATGGGAAATATCACAGACCGGACCACCGCGAAGATGGGATCCAAGCGGTTCTACATGCTTATCGGATCCTTCGCCACGGCGGCGACCTTCGCGGCGCTCTGGCTTCCGTTCCATTCGGACCGGACGATGTCCATGTTCCTGTTTTATGTGTTGATGTACTGCCTTTTTTCCACGGGATCGACGATCCTTATGGTGCCATACAACGGACTGCTCCCGGATATGATCGATGATTATGACACCCGGTCGAAATTCTCGAATGTCCGTATGATCTGGTCGACGCTGGGTGCGATGGCCTGCGGCGTTCTGCCGACGCTGATGATCAAAGATACGACGGAAACGGCGATGTATCTTCGGTGCGGCATCCTTTTCGGCGTTCTTTTCCTTGTCACCTGTCTGATGACGGTGGCCGGAACCTGGGAGGCGTATCATGCTCCCGTGAAATCCGGTATTGCGCACAGCTTCAACCATGCGGCCAGTGCATTCCGCAGCCGTTCCTTCCGGCTGTTCATCGGCATCTATCTGACCGGACAGTGCGGCATGGATTTTGTCTCGGGCATGGCGGTTTACTATGTGGATGATGTGATCAACGGTTACCAGAATCATTACGCGACGTATCTGATGGCCGCGCTGATCATCGCCCAGCTGATCGGGATGCTGATCTTCGGACCCGTCATGGCGAAGACATCAAAACGCACCACGATCCTCATCGGCGCGCCGATCCGTGTGATCTGCACGATCTTGCTTCTGCCCTTCTCCTACGAGGGAGCGGACATTGTCCCGATCCTCGCTCTCGCGGCGGGTATCGGCATCGGAAACGCGGCGACTCTGACGAGTATCTTCGCGATTATGGCGGATATGCCCGATGTTGATGAGCTGATCACATCCATTCACCGTCCCGGCATCGTCTCGGGAATGTCGACCTTTGCGCGAAAGATCTCTTCCGGTTTGTCGGCATGGCTCATCGGCGTGCTGCTTACGGCGGTCGGTTACAGTGAAAAACTAGCGAATGCGGGCGCGCGGCAGTCTGCGTTCACGCAGAGGGGCATCACGCTGATCTTCGTATTCATGCCGCTCATTCTGTGTGTCCTGCTGTTTGTCTTCGGATATCGTTTTCCGATGACCGAGAAGGAGTTCAATATCATCAAGAAGGAGATCCGCAGACGGAAGGGTGAGGAGACGGCGGAGGCGGCGCCGGAAGAAATCCGGGTCTGCGAGAAGGTGACCGGTCTTGCGTATGAGAAGCTCTGGGATCCGAAGAACCAGTGGGCGGTAAAAAAATCATGACGCAGGGAAGGATAAGGACGTCCCGTTTATAGGGACGTCCCGGCCGGTATATTCAGATGAAAATGATTTTTCTGGTAATCGATGATGCCTTCGTGCTTCATCTTTGAGAGCTCGTTCGAGAGGGCGCTCCGCTCCGCGTTCAGATAATCGGCCAGCTGCTGCCGGTCAAAAGGAATATCGAAATAAGAGGAATGCTGACGTATGGATTCTGCCGAGAGATAGGACAGAATCTTATCGCGCAGGGTGTGCTGCGTGACATACGTCAGCTTTTCGTTCAGAAAGAGGTTCCGCCTGGCAAGAAGCGATACGAGATTGTCGATCAGCTGCGCGTGAAACGGGCAGGCGGAGCTGCACATATGGAGAATCTTCGCGATCTCGACAAAGAGAACACAGACGTTTTCGTCCGCCCGGACACTGACGTTTACGGTATTATCCGATGATGCGGCGTAACTCTCGCAGAACAGGTCGCCGGGAAGGACTGCGTTGACAATATGTCTGCCTCCCCAGTAATCATACCGTTCGATATGCGCGCTGCCGGAAAGAATCAGGCCGACGCTGGTGATACGGTCGCCTGCCTGAAGAATCCACATTCCTTTTTTGTAAACCCGCTTCCGGGCGCCGAGGCATGAAAGGATGGAGAGCAGTCCGTCTTCGCCGATTCCGGCAAAAAGAGCTGATTTTCGGATGGTGTTAATATCTTCTTTGACCAGCTTTTCTGCGCCTGCCGTCTGATGATTCAACTCTCTCTCCATTGTGTGTTTCCTTTCTGCGGACCGCTTGCCTTCCGGTTGCGGAATCCGGGGTCTGTTTTCACATTTCACTACGATTATAGAAGAAAACCGTTGTCTGCACAACATACATTTTTATGCGGATAAAATAAAGTCAAATTACGTATATTTTTAACTTTTGCATTGCTGCGCCGGCAGCGCGGATGATCGCCGGTTTCGCTGTCATCATCCGTTGAATACAGCAAGGAGAAGAAGAAATGGGCTATGTAGCAAGCAGGGAACAATTTGGGAAACTGTTCTCGTATTGGAAAAAGGAATACGACATCTGGGCGCCGAAGCGATTCCCGGGCGGCGGACGTTTTTCCGATACGGACGCGGTCCGGTATGCGGTCGTGCAGGAACCGGATGAGATCGAGTTTGAGGTGAAATCCGCATACTCCTGGAAGGAGACGGTTCTTCCTCCTTCCGAGACGCTCTTTTACTTCGCGCAGAATCATGTGGAGGAGGCGATGCCTCCGCTCAGAAAGCGTCTGGTATTTCTGCGCAGCTGCGATCTTGAGGCGGTGCGGAGGATGGATCAGATTTACATGAAGAACGGGGATCCGGATTATTATTATGCGCGGAAACGGGACAACCTCGCGTTTGTTATGATCGGATGTCCCGCCTCCTGTGAGAACGGGTTCTGTGTGAGTATGGGCACCAATGCGGCGGATCAGTACGACATGAGCATCGACGCGGCGGACGGAGAGTTCCGTCTCGACAGCCGGAGGGACGACTGGAGCGCGGTTCTCGCCGCGGCAGGAGCGGCGGAGCTTGATGTTAAGCCATGCCGCGTGTCAGAGAACAAGGTGCAGGTCCGGGTTCCGGAAAACCTGACGTTCGAAGTGGGAAAGAGCTCCATGTGGGATCAGTATGACAGCCGCTGCATCAACTGTGGAAGATGCAATTTTGTCTGTCCGACCTGCACGTGCTTCTCGATGCAGGATATGTATTACGATGCGGGCGGAAAGGTCGGCGAGAGACGCCGCGTACAGGCCTCCTGCATGGTGGACGGGTACACGGACGTCGCGGGCGGCGCATCCTACCGGAAGAAAAACGGCGAGCGGATGCGGTTTAAGACGCTCCATAAGGTTCTGGATTTCAAAGAGCGGTTCGGATATCAGATGTGTGTCGGATGCGGAAGATGCGACGACATCTGCCCGGAGTATATCTCATTTTCCAATATTATCAATCATCTGGAAGAGGGAATGAAGGAGGTACAGGACCATGACAGCAGCAAATAATTACATTCCGTTTCCCACGAAGATTGAAAAGGTGATCCGCCATACGAAGACGGAGTACACATTCCGGATGCATTTTGATCATGCGGAGGAGCGGGTGCGGCCCGGGCAGTTTTTTGAAATTTCCATGCCGAAATACGGGGAAGCACCGATCTCGGTCAGCGGCATCAGTGCGGATACGATCGATTTCACGATCCGCAAAGTCGGCGTGGTCACAAATGAGGTGTTCGAGCGGTACGAGGGACAGGAACTTTTGATCCGGGGACCGTACGGGAACGGTTTTGTGTTCGATGATTACGACGGGAGCGAGCTGATCGTCGTGGCGGGAGGAACCGGCGTATCACCGGTGCGCGGCGTCATCGATCATTACGCGCATCACCCGGAAAAGGTGGAATCTCTTTCTGCGGTCGTAGGATTTAAATCTCCGGATGATATTCTTTTCCGCGATGATCTGGCGTACTGGAAGGATCGGATCGATCTGCGCATGACGCTGGATTCCGCGAAGGGGCAGCCCGGATACCGTGAGGGATTTGTCACGGCCGTCGTCCCGGAGTTGACGCCGAAGGATCTGGCAAATACGAAGGCGATCGTCGTAGGGCCGCCGCCGATGATGCGGTTTACGGTTGCGGGACTTCTGAAGCTGGGACTTCCGGAAGAAAACATCTGGCTTTCCCAGGAGAGAAAAATGTGCTGCGGACTCGGAAAATGCGGCCATTGCAAGATCGGCAACGTTTACGTCTGTCTCGACGGGCCGGTATTTCCATATTTAAAGAGCAAGACGATGGTGGATTGACGGGGGATCAACATGGATATCAATACAAAGGAATTAAAAAAGAACGCGTTTCGCGTGACGAAGGTGCGGGGTGTCACTTCTTCCAGAGTACGCGTGCCGGGAGGACTGCTGAAGGCGGAGTATCTCGGGAAAATTCAGGAAATCGCAGAGCGGTACGGCAACGGAACCGTAAATCTCACTTCCAGGCAGGGGTTTGAGATCCCCGGCATTCCCTTTGAAAAGATGCCGGAGGTCAACCGCGAACTTCAGACGATCATAGACGGCACCGGGATCAACCAGACCGGAAGAGCGCGGGGCGAAGGATATCCGGCCGCAGGGACAAGAAATGTATCCGCCTGCGTCGGAAACCGCGTCTGTCCCTACGCCTGTTATGATACAACCGCGCTGGCACAGAAGATTGACAAGGTGATCTTTCCGGACGACCTTCATGTAAAAATCGTGCTGACCGGATGCCCGAATGACTGCCAGAAAGTACGGATGGGGGATATCGGCATCATGGGAATGACCGAGCCCAGGCTTGATCCGGAACGGTGCGTCAGCTGCGGCGCATGCATCAGGGCATGCCGTTCCAAATCGGTTGATGCCCTTGAAAAAGTGCACTTCCGCCCGGAGCGGGACAGTTACAAATGCATCGGATGCGGAGAGTGCGTCAACGCGTGTCCGAATCTCGCCTGGACGCGAAGTCCTGAAAAATACTTCCGGATCACCCTGCTTGGAAGAACCGGAAAGAAAAATCCGCGGATGGGAGTCGATTTCATCAAATGGGCGGATGAGGACAGTGTCATCCGGATTATCCGGAACACCTATGAATACGTCCGTCACTACATCAATCCCGATTCCCCGGGCGGAAAGGAGCATATCGGATACATCGTCGACCGGACCGGAACCGAGGAATATCTGCGCTGGGCGCTGAAGGACGTCCATCTTCCGGATATCGCGGAGGTTTATACACCGCTGAACTGGGGCGGCATCGAGTATGCGCACAATAAATACTTCGGAAATCAGCGGTACCGTGCGGACGGGACGATCGTGACCGATTTCAGTGAAAAAACACGCTGAACCGCGCAGGGGAACGGAATCGGCGAATCTCGTATTGAAAATTGCCGGGAAGGCGTCTACAATAGTTAGAAAAGATGGTCAGTGCCGCGAAGATCTGCGGGTAAAAGAGAATCAGGTGAAAGTCCTGAGCGATCCGGTCACTGTGAACAGCAAGTATTTTGCATGATGTCATTGCATCCGGCCAAGCGGGTGTGAGAAGGCGCAAATTACGTCCGAGCTGTAAGTCAGGAAACCTGCTGACGCATCCATAAACAAAAGGTGGTGCTTCCGAAGAAGGCTTCAGCTTTTCCGTCCGTATCATGCCGGTGTTTTTTGCGTGCCGGACTTTCAAAGGATCATTGAGAAGTGTGTGCTTTTTTTGCGGCACACACTTTTTGTTGTTTCATTTTTAATTTCAGAGGAGGCAGCGATGAGAAACAAAAACAGATTTCTTGCAGTCTGGCTGTCTGCGGCCATGGCGATGTCGATGAGCACACCGGTTCTGGCTTCGGAAACAGCGGAACCGGCCGTGAACGGTTCGTCCCTTGAGACGCAGAAGCCGGAGGAAGCGGCGGAGGCTGCGGTATCCGAATCCGCGCTCGTGACGAAAACGGCAGAAGCAGAGAACGAGGCAGTGGAAACAGAGAAAAAAGAAAAGGATACGGAAGAGAAAGCAGTGGATGAATCCTCCGCAAAACCGGAGGCTGAGAGTCCGAAGGAAGAGAAGAACCCGTCTGAGAAATCCGCACCGGCGGAGACCGGAAACGGTTCCGAAACGAAATCGGGGACAGAAGCCGCGGTGGCATCCGTTACGCTTCAGTATCGCAAAGACGGCGCGGTGTTGCCGATCCCGTCCAATCATACGGTCACTCTGACAGAGGGCGATTCGTCCGCCTATGCGGTCGATGCGCAGATTCTGCCGTCCGAAGCAGCGGGGCAGACGAAGAGTTACCACTCAGACGCGGAAGGAGTGGTTTCCGTCAATTCCCAGGGAAAACTCACGCTGAAATCTGCCGGAACGGCTCACGTATGGGCGACGGCAGGCGGCGTCTCCAGCGAAAAACTGACGATCGTCGTAAAATCGGAAAAAAAGGATTCCACACCTGCTCCGGATACGGAAAAGACTCAGCCGCTTCTTCAGGCAGCTTCCGGAAGAGCTGAAAAAGCGCTGAAACAGAATCAGGATCCGACGGCATTCGCAGGGGATGAGGAGCAGTCCGTCTCCTTCAGCGCGGTCAGCGACGCATCCGGCAATTCCGGTTCCCAAAACGGGAGTGACGCGTACAGCGATGAGATCGGAACGACTACGGAGCCTGACGGAGAATATGATTCCGCGGGGTTCGAGAAGAACACGGGCGGTATGCATAAAGGAACCGGCATCAGCGCGGTCAATGTCAGGATCAAAGACGGTCACGCCTTCGCGACGATCACATACCGGAGTTCCTCACCGGCTACGCATTTCTATATCGGATACGTAAAGGGCGCGGAAAATAACAAGGTATATAATCCGGAGACCGGAACGGCTGGCGTCAACTGCTACGCGGCAGAAGATGCGGGGACGGAAACAATCGGTTCAAAGACGTACCATCTCAGCCGTGCGACGGTTCCGGTGCCGATCGGTACATCCTTCCATTTCTCTGTCCGTGTGCCGGGCGTGATGTCGGCAAGTTCCGTATGGGTGACGTATGAGTACACGATCACCGTAGATGAAAGCAAGAGAACGCCTCTTCCGGATGAGACGACCGGAACGGACGACCCGGCTGCTGGCACGGATGAGGGGACGGCAGAACCATGGACGGTCAAGAATACCGCGAAAATGTTCACGGTAACCGGCGCTTCGATGAGCGGTACCGGTTCTGAAAGGAAGCTGACGATCAGCCTCAGCGGAACCGGCTATAAATACCTGTATAAGGGGAGCACAAAGGATGCCGCGTCTTCAAGAGCGTCCTCCAGGATTGCGTATTATGATAAGAATGGTGTATACACATTTGACATTCCGGTGAGCGATCAGGAGAGCACGTTCGATCTGGCGGCGCTGTCGAATAAGCAGCAGAAATGGTACAGCCGGAAGCTGACCCTGGACTGGGCGAACAAGACGGTCACCGCCGCCAGCGGCGATGGGGAGACGATATCTGATACAAAGATGGCGGGAGTATCCTTCGCGGCGGCCGATCAGAGCGGCAATCCCGTCAGCGGCGCGTCGTTCACTGTGACCGGAAGCGACGGAACAGCTGTGTCGGCGGAAACGGACGGAAGTTTTACGCTCAGAGACGGCGCAAAGTACACGGTCACGGTGACGGCGGACGGTTACAAGCCGCAGACGCTCGAATATACGGTAAACGGCGACGCGGCCGTTCCGGTGAAACTTACGGCGGATAAGACCGCTTCCAATCAGTGGACGGTCGTGAACAATTTCAAAATGTTCCGGGTGACGTCCGCATTTGTCACCGGATCCGGATCAAACCGGACGCTCCTTATCACTCTCGGCGGGACGGGTTACAAGTATCTGTACAAAGGCAGTACGTCCGAAGCCTCCACATCCAGAGTGTCATCGAGAATCCGTTTCTTTGCGGACAGCGACGGGAAGTATGAATTCAGCATTCCGGTGACTGCATCAGAGAATACGGTGAAACTGGCGGCGCTTTCCGACAGGGAGCAGAAATGGTTCGGGCGGAAACTGACCCTTGACTGGAACACGAAAACGATCACCGCGGATCACAGCGACGATCCGACGATCGCCGACAATCCGTCTCCGGAAGAAAACAGCGGGAACACACAGGGTGGTAACGCGGGAGACGGCCGGACGCAGACAGGAGGCCGGAACAGCGGGCAGACGTCCGGACAGAGCAGAGAACAGACGGATGGAAGAGGAAAGGATACTTCGGCGAAAGGATCGACGTCCGGAAGCGCATCGGTGAGCGGATATACCTTCAGCTGGTCCGGCGGCTCCGGCCGTGCAAGAATTTCCTGCCTGAACGTGTTTGAAAAGAACGGCCAGCTGTACGCGACGATTCATTTCTCACAGACGAGCGGCGGAACGAGTTCTTACTCGCAGGTTCGTTCCCTCGGGCAGACAGTTTCGGGATCCAACACCTTCACGATCCCGGTCAACAAGAACGCGAATACGTCGATCGAGGCTCTGACGACGGCGATGTCCACCCCGCACTGGATCAGCTATACGCTGTATGTCGGCACAAAGGACGGCAGCAGCGCGGGCGCTTCCCTTTCCGAGAACACGACGAAGTTTGACGAGACGGCGCCGGCGATCACCGGCCTCACGGCAAAAGGAGAGGTCGCGGTCAATTATTCCGATTATGTCAGGATTTTTTCGTATGACGACGGCATTTATCTGATCGAGATCAATGAGGTCAGCGATACCGCGAGAGAAAACGAGGAGGACAGCGCGAACAAAGACGCGGACGACAGCGCGAAAACAGCTGCGGAGGAGAGCGCGAAAAACTCCGGAAGCGATGCAGATACTGCAGATGATGCGGAAAACGGAACCGCACAGGCACAGGATGGCGCAGCGCAGGGCGGCACATCGGATGTGGAAGAGTCGCCGGCGGCGGACAATTCCACGACGGACGTATATCAGCAGGATATTGTCAAATATCTTGTCGTGCCGGAAGGAATCGAGGTTCCGGCCGGTCTTGACAAGGAAACGGTAATCATCCGCCAGCCGGTCGGAAATGCATACGTCGCTTCAGCGGAAGCGCTTGATGTGCTGGATCAGATCGGAAGCAGCGCCGCGGTCCGCATGCTCGGGATCAAAGCGGAGGATGTCCGGGTCGATTCCGTGAAGAAGAGAATGGAGAAGGATTACACCAAAGAGGATGCGGTGACCTACGCGGGGGCATCCGACGACTGGGATCTGAAGACCCTTCTGAAACAGAAGGCGGATCTGGCCGTTCTCTCCTCGGATCTGCTTCCGAAGAAAGCGGAGGATCTGGACGCGTTCAATAAGCTCTACAGCAAAGAAATCGATGAGGCGGCCGAGCTTAATATGCCGCTTATCATCGACCGCAGCGCGGACGAAAAGAACGACCTCGCCAAGGCAGAGTGGCTGAAGGTCTACGGTGTTATTTTCGGAAACTATGACAGCGGTCTGAAGCTTTACAATCAGGTCGTCAGCAAGGCGACGGCTCAGGAGAAGAAAGCTGCGATCGCTTCACTGAATACGAAAAACCATACGGATTCTACAGAGGATGCGGATCAGAAAAAATAATTTGAAGGATGACGCTTTATGAAAATCAAAACAATTGCCGCGGCTGCCGTTCTTGCCGCCTCGCTCGCCCTTGGCGCGTGCGGGGGCGGGACGGCAGTCACGGGAAATTCTTCCGCCGTATCAGGGAGCGCGGCGGGATCTTCTGAAGAAGCTTCCGGAAAAGGAACGGGGGATGTTTCATCGGTGCCTTCTGTATCGGCATCTTCCGCAAAAAACGCCGCACAAAAAGCGGAACTCTACGTGACGGAGGATCTCGGGGACGCGCCGGAATTATCCGGTCTGACCTGTGAGAAAAAACTGAATCTCCAGTACGCGAAGGACTTCGCCGTCTATTATTATGATGATGATTATAAAATCATCTCCATCAGGGACGGCGGGAACTATCTGATCGTTCCCGAAGGAAAGGAAGCGCCGCAGGGGATTTCCGATGATCTCGTTGTCATACAGGGTCCGCCGAAAAATATTTACATGGCTGCCAGCGGATCGATGTGCTTCTTTCCTGCCCTCGGCTGCATGGATTCCGTGACGATGACATCCGTCGACAGGGACGGCTGGTACATCCAGGCGCCGATCGACGCCATCAATGCCGGAACAATGACGTTCGCGGGCAAGTACAGCGAGCCGGACTATGAGATGCTGATTTCGAAGGACTGCGGTCTTGCGATCGAATCAACGATGATTCTTCACGCGCCGAAGGTGAAAGAGATGATCGAAGGTCTCGGGATCCCGGTGCTCATCGATCGTTGCAGCTATGAGACGGATCCTTTCGGAAGAATGGAGTGGGTCAAGATGTACGGTGCCCTCATGGGCAAGGAAGAAGCCGCGGCCGATTATTTCGCGAATGAGCTGACATCCCTCGGGGATTATAAGAATTTCGAGGATACCGGCAAAACCGTCGCATTCTTCTCGATCAATTCCAACCAGCAGGTGACGGTCCGCAAGACAGATGATATCATCCCGAATATGATCAACATGTCCGGCGGCAGCTATATCTTCAAGGATCTTGAAAATACCGCCGGCAACAGCGTGTCGGTCAACCTCTCGATGGAAAAATTCTATGCGGACGCGAAGGACGCAGATTATCTCGTCTACAATGCCATCATCGAGACACCGCTGACAGGCATGAGCGATCTGACCGGCAAGAACCCGATGTTCAGTCAGTTCAAGGCGGTCCAGAACGGCAATGTCTGGCAGGTCGACAAGTCCTGGTACCAGTCGACGGACCGGGTCGGCGAGCTGCTTGCGGATCTGCATCATATGGTCACAGATGGAAACGCGGAGGAGATGAAATTCCTGAAGAAGGTATCGTGACTTCCGCTTTCGAGTAGTCAAAAATACGCAAGAATGGTATGATAGAGGCCGTAGAAGGAAACGCATCCGGCTTCGTATCAGAAAGATTTACCGGGCATGAGGCGATGAACTTCATGCCCGGTTATTATATCCGGGCGAAACTTCCCATATCGGAAACGGCGCCCGGCCTTCGCGTTCAGATCAGCTAATGAAGAGAGGTGTAAAAATGATCAGTCTGTTCCTGATGATTCTGTTTGTAATTCTGTGCTTCAAAATCACCGGGGTGATTTTCAAAGTGATCGGATCGCTGTTCGGATGGATCTTCGGGATCATCGGATGGCTGGTTCTTGCCGGACTCGCCGTGACCGTGTTCAGCCTTGCCGTGATCGCGGTTCCGATCATCCTGATCGTCGGAATTGCCGCGCTCATCGCCGCGGCCGCATCATAATTCTGGTCAGAAAACGATATGCCGCGGAAAAACAGGCGGCGGAATGGAGTGCACCATGGGTGATGTTTATGACAGAAACAGGGAGATCGACGAAGCGATCCGGGCGGGGGAGAGAGCCCTCGACAGCCTTCACGAGGCGCAGCGTCAGCTGCACAGCGCCGGGAATTGGGGCCTCGTCGATATTTTCGGCGGCAACACCATCTCCGGCATTATGAAACACATGAAGGTCAACAATGCGGGCAGATATATCGATAACGCCAGGAGAGATCTGGGGGTTTTCCGGGACGAGCTCGGAGACATCCGTGACATCGAACATCTGAATGTCGATATCAGCGGATTTTTGACCTTCGCCGATTTCTTCTTCGACGGATTTGTGGCGGACCTCTTCGTACAGTCTCGGATCCGGGAGGGGGAGCGACAGGTGAAGGAGGCGATCCGGAGGGTGGAAGAGATCCTCAGAAATCTGCGGGCCTGTCGCTAAATCCGCGTCCGGGAGGCGATTGATTCGGATAATATGCCGGATCTGTTCGAAACGGATCCGATCAAAGCAGGCAGGAATGAAGCATATATCGAAAACGAAAAGAAACGGAGATGGTAATATTAATGAAGGCTGAGAAAAATAACGCGAAAGATAACAGACGTACCGTGTGCGTGGTCGGTCACAAGAATCCGGACACCGATTCGATCTGTTCCGCGATTTCCTATGCATATCTGAAAAATCAGCTCGATCCGGACCGGAACTACCGCCCGTGCCGTGCGGGACAGATTTCCCCGGAGACGCAGTATGTGCTCGACCAGTTCGGCTTTGAAAAGCCGTCCTACCTCACGAATATCGGAACGCGGGTAAAGGACCTCGAGATCCGGAAAACCGAGGGCGTGCGCGGCAATATATCCGTGCGGAAGGCTTGGATCCTGATGCGCGAAAAAAATGTCGTCACGCTGCCGATCACGGACGATGACGACAAGCTGCACGGCCTGATCACGATCAATGATATCGCAAAATCCTACATGGATGAGAGCGACAGCGCAATCGTCGCGAAAGCGAAGACGCCGTACGAGAATATCCTTGAGACACTGAACGCCACGATGGTCGTGGGCGATCCTTCGGCGGATTTTGATTCCGGAAAAGTGGTGATCGCGGCGGCGAACCCGGATGTGATGGAAAATTATATCGACCGGGGCGATATGGTCATTCTTGGAAACCGCTACGAGTCCCAGCTCTGCGCGATCGAGATGAACGCGGGGTGCATCGTCGTATGCCTCGGAACGCCGGTTTCCAAGACGATCCAGCTTCTTGCAAGAGAACACGGATGCGCCGTGATCGCGACGCCGATGGATACGTATGAGGTGGCGCGCCTGATCAACCAGAGTATGCCGGTTTCCTTTTTCATGACGAGTGAAAATCTGGTCACCTTCCATCGGGATGATTACACCGACGACATCAAGGAAATCATGTCGAGCCGAAGATTCCGCGATTTCCCGATTCTGGACAAGAAGGACCGCTACATCGGTACGATTTCCCGCCGGAATATGCTGAACGTGCGGAAGCGCGGCATCATCCTGGTGGATCACAACGAGATCGAGCAGGCGGTGGACAATATCCTCGATTCGGATATCATGGAAATCATCGATCATCACAAGGTCGGTTCGATCGAGACGATGAATCCGGTCTATTTCAGAAACGAACCGGTCGGATGCACGTGTACGATCATCTGGCAGATGTTCCGTGAAAACAACGTCGAGATCCCGAAAAACATCGCGGGACTGCTCTGCAGCGCGATTCTTTCGGATACGCTGATGTACCGTTCCCCGACCGCCACGCCGCTCGACAAGATCGCGGCGGAGGAGCTGGCGCACATCGCGGGAATCGAACCGCTGGAGCATGCCAAGAAAATGTTCTCCGCGGGCTCGGATCTGGCGAATAAGACGCCGGAGGAAATCTTCTATCAGGATTTCAAGAAATTCGAATCGAACGGCATCGAGTTCGGCATCGGTCAGATCACTTCTCTGGACCAGAAAGAACTCGACAGCATCGAGCAGCGGATGAAACCGTATCTGGAGAAAACCTACAAAGAACGGGCCCTCGACGTGATGATTTTCATGAGTACGAATATCCTGACGGAATCATCCCGTATCCTCTGTTACGGCGATCAGGCCGTCGAGCTGGTCGAGAGCGCATTTCCCGGCGTCAAGGTGTCTGATAACGTCGTCACCCTCTCGAAAGTCGTATCCCGCAAAAAGCAGATGGTTCCGGCGCTGATGGAGGCGATCAGCCGCTCCAACAATGAAATCTGACCGGCAGTCATGTTCTATATTTGTGCCGGATAATGATTGACAACGAATTAAAGGAATACTATTATAAAACATAGAAAAAGATTTTTGATTTGTTCTACAAATTACAAAAATTCAAGAAGGGATGACTCAAATGATCAAAAAGATAAGAGAAAAAAAGGGTTTCACACTGGCGGAGCTCCTGATCGTCGTCGCGATCATCGGTGTTCTGGTGGCGATCTCGATTCCGATCTTTACATCGCAGCTGGAGAAGGCGAGAGAGGCGACTGACCTGGCTAATATTCGTTCTGCTTATGCTGAATGTTCGACAGCTGTTCTTACTGGTGAAGCGGATGCAGATGTTAAACCAGCTAAAGACACTGGCGCTTATTCTAAGAGCGTTGAGATTAGTCAGACTAAGGCGGACTGGCTTGATTCTAACAAGGATGTAAAAGTGGCCGGAAAAGCAGTATCTACTTTTAAGTGGCAACCTAAGGATGGAGCTAACGGTTCTGTCACCGTCACAGTTAACAAAGATGGTACGTTTGATGTAACACAGTAAAAATGATTCATTGATCTTGTTTTGAAATTCAAAATTGTAGATTTAAGGGAAGCCCTCCGGAGCAATCTGGAGGGTTTCTTCATATCATGAGCTATTACGCGCGCCTGTCTATCGCTTGTAATGACCCTAGACTATTGCGCAGAATGAGGCCATTTTCCGCAGATTTCGGAACCTGCGGGCGTATTATAAGAATGCGGTTCATCAGCCCATAGGGAGACTACCGGGATGGACCATCTGATCTTCAATTTCTTAATGTGCACATTTGCGCATAACGAGGTCGTTTTCTGCAATTTTGGGAACCTGTGGGCGTTATTATGAGAGGAGGAGTGATGCCCAATGAAAAAGAATTAGAAGGGCTTCACCCTTGCAGAACTCCTCATCGTGGTTGCCATCATTGCTGTCCTTGTTGCGATATCCATCCCGATCTTTACCGCCCAGCTCAAGAAAGCTAGACTTGCCACAGACAAGGCAAACGCGAGATCTGCTTTATATCTGCAGCGATGGCCGAGTTCATTGATGCACCGGAGGACGCTAAGGTCGATACTATAGCGAACCGGTACAAGCATATGTACTTCAGGTACGATACCGCAACAGGGAAATGCACTTATCTGAGAGTCGATATCACGAGCCCAAACAGAATAGATGGTTTTACCTATAAAAGCTTTGCAAACATAGGGTATCAACCTGACCATAACGGCCTAGGTATAAGTGATGTTTCAAAATGGGATGAGAATACGAAAAGCCAGGTGAGAGGTGAAGGAAGAGAAGACGGTGCTGTTGGCATCCTCACCGACCGCGTTTACCGCTATTGGGATGTTGCCATGCAGGGAGATGGAACTTTCCTTGCAATTGTGTGCTTGTGGTGAAGGAAGACAGGTGATCACAGATGAAGAAGGGCTACAAGGACTCCACACTCCTTGATCTCTTTATCGTGACTGCCATCAATTGAACGTTTGTCGTCACCAGTATTTCGATCATCAGTTTAGGGAAGCAAGAATGAAAATAGGGGGAGCAAGATTATAGAAGCAAGATTATAGCAAGATAGCGACCAGAGGTGAACACAACATGAGAAGAGAAGACAACAAAGGATTCACTCTTGCTGAACTTTTAATCGTGGTAGCCATAATTTGAGTACTCGTTGCAATATCCATCCCGATCTTCAGCAAGCAGCTGGAGAAGGCAAGGGATGCAACATCGGTGGCAAATATCAGCAGTGCATATGCTGAGGCGATGACAGAGTACATCGATCCTGAAGTGACAAAATCCGGTTATACCAACAGCACAAAGCATATGTCAATTGTTTATAAAGGAAATGAAATCAATCAGATTTGTGTAATGAATGTAGAACTTAAAGGAAAAGCGCAGAATAACTGGAGTGGTATGGGAGACAATTTGCCGTTTAGTATCTCGGATAACCATGGCCTAGAGAAATGGATGCTTGTTTTTACCTTTAATACCGACGGTAGTCTGAAAGACGCCAGGATAGCGGATATGCCTCCCAGTGCAAAGTGATGTAAAATGGAGTATTAATTATGAACCTCAATGATTTCACAGATAAAGAACAGAAACAAATCAACGCTGGCCTCTCTACCGCTGAGATCAGTGATAAAGAAGCCGCTGACAAGATCCTTGCTCTCGTCCCACAGGAGTGGATCAAGAAGATCCCCTTCTTCGTGAGAAAGCACGCAACGACGAAAACCATCGAGCGGATCACCAATCAGTATCCTGAGCTGTATGCAGTCGCAAAGAACCCAGGAGAACTGCCGGAAAAAGAGCGTGAAGAGCTTCGAACGATCATCACGGATATCTTCAAAGAGAAGATGAACAAGCACAATATCAAATAATAATCATCATAGGTGATCGGTATAGGTAATCACTGTAGTATGAATGCAATGTGACGTCATTACGGGACTTTCGGTATCAAGGCAAAGGGCTGTTAGGGGGGGATGGTTAATGAGAAAACGGAATAAAGGTTTTACATTAGCAGAACTCCTGATCGTGGTTGCCATAATCGGAGTACTCGTGGCGATATCCATCCCGATCTTCAGCAAGCTGGTCGAAAAGGCAAGGTTTGCTACGAACGTGGCGAATGCACGAGCGGCTTATGCTGCGGTAGAAGCAGAATATATCACGACTGAGCATGATATGGTTCTAGGACGATAAACTGATATGTAATGGCCATTGTCAAGGGGAAACCTCGCAAAACCACATTTGTTTTAACTGAGCACATCCTGAAGAAGCTCCAGACGTATCAGTCTCCGGCCTTGGCCACTCTGATATACGTGGATTCGGATCGCTCCTTACCTACAGGTCAATGGTCTGCCG
>Ga0256406_1003217_pt1 | contig 20801 bp, 16 predicted proteins | sample RumenRJG_03DNA_FD_185986 | JGI IMG/M metagenome (GOLD analysis project Ga0256406, IMG submission 185986) | Bovine rumen microbial communities from Lethbridge, Alberta, Canada - RJG_03 | ecosystem: Host-associated > Mammals > Digestive system > Stomach > Rumen | place: Canada: Alberta | collected... | reverse complement strand
CGTGAACACCTTTGAACATCAGCTCCCCCATAGTCGAAAAACAGGGTCCCCCATGGTTACTCCCCCACAGTTCGCTCCCCCACACATTTTGGAGACGCTTGCATTTCCAGCTTTTTTATATCATTCTTCAAACAGGGTAGCACCGTTTGTTTCAATGATATGTTTGTACCAGTAAAATGATTTCTTGCGGTAGCGGTTGAAAGTTCCTTTGCCATGGTCATCACAGTCCACATATACAAAACCATAGCGTTTTGACATCTGCTTCGTGCTTTCTGAGACAAGATCAATGCATGCCCAGGACGTATAGCCAAGCAAATGTACGCCATCTTCATAAATGGCATCATACATGGCTTTGAAGTGATCTCTGTAATAGGCAATGTGGGCATCATCATTGACGGTATAGGTATCGCCGTCTTTGACGAGTGTTTCTTTTTCACCAAGGCCGTTTTCCACGATGAACAGCGGTTTGCGGTAGCGGTCATACAGATCGACAAGCGAAATCCTCAGGCCGGTTGGGTCACTCTGCCAGCCCCATTCACTCGTTGGCAGATATGGATTTTTCACAGCAGTGATCGTGTTGCCGGCGGTTGTTTCAAGATTGTCAGTATGATGAGCAACACAGCTGGAGGAATAGTAGGAGAAGGAGATGAAGTCAACCGGGTATGCCTTCATGATCTTCAGATCATCCGGCTCCATCTGGATGCGGATGCCATGATTTTTGAATCTGGCAAGCAGATAAGCTGGGTATTCACCGAATACCTGCGTATCACTGTAACAATACGTAGAACGCATTCTCTGCTGTGCTTCCAGCACATCCAGGGGGTTCGGAGAATAAGGATAATAGGTCAGCTTGGTAAGCATACAGCCGACTTTGGCATCCGGATCTTTTTCATGAATATACTTTGTCGCCAGGGCACTTGCCACAAACTGGTGGTGCATGGACTGAAAGATCACTTCTTCGAATTTCTCGGGTGCGAAACGGTCTTTGATCAGGCCGCCGGTTGTGAACGGATGGCGGATCATGGAATCCACTTCATTGAAGGTCAGCCAGTATTTGACGTATCTGCCATAGCGGTCAACGATCGTGCGGACAAAGTTCATGAAGAAGCCGATGGTTCTGCGGTCATACCAGCAGTTGTATTCCAGGGCAAGATGCAGCGGCGGTTCATAGTGGGAAATTGTCACCAGCGGCTGGATGCCATATTTCTGCAGTTCCTGGAAGACGGCATCATAGAACTGCAGGCCTTCCTCATTTGGATGATCCTCATCACCCTGGGGATAAATGCGGCTCCAGGCAATAGACATGCGGAAAACCTTGAAGCCCATCTCACCAAGCAGGGCAATATCTTCCTTGTAGTGGGAATAAAACTCAGAACCATGGCGCTTGGGATAATGATCCATGTCATCCGGATTGGCCAGGGCCTCTTCAACATCCTTCATCAGTACTTCATTCTGTTTCTTGTAGTCTTTGACATCGGTATCCAGATGGCTGCGTGCACAGTCCGCAACACTCCATCCTTTGCCGCCCTGGTTGAAGCCGCCCTCAAACTGGTTGGCAGCGGTGGCACCGCCCCATAAGAAATCTTTCGGAAATGTATGTGTCATAATTTCTCCTTTTTCTAACTTCATTTTATAATGGGACTGGAGTGTATATGCCAGGTTTCTTTTCTTTTTTCCAGCCGCGTCAGAAAATCAGCGGCCATATCGTCGATCTGATCCAGGAAGAACATCATCTGCCCGGCCATGGCAGTGCGTATGAATCCTATGATTTCGGCATCTATTTTCATCATACGGCGATCCGGATCGGCCAGTGTGATCTGCGGATCGGCATGAACAGAGAATTATATTATGCCGGTAATATCGGCTATCGGATCTATGCCCAGTACCGCGGTCATGGCTATGCATATGACGCCTGCCAGCTGCTGCTGGTGCTGGCTCGTGACCGCTTTCATATGCAGGAAGTGATCATCACCTGCTCACCAGAGAATATTGCCAGCCGCATGACACTGGAAAAGCTCGGCGGCACAAAGGTGGAAACCGTGCCGGTTCCCCATGATCACTGGCTGTATCAGCGCGGGGAAACCGTCAAGATCATCTATCTGTATCCGTTGAGCAGGAATTGAGAATGGTATAATAGAGCCATGCATAAGCTGATACGGGTACTATCTTCAAGATTATTTCTGGTCATCGCCCTGGTTATTGCCCAGATTTACTTTCTGCTGGCTTATATCTGCCAGTTTTCTTATGTCAATAATCTGACCCCGCTGTTTACGCTGATCGGTCTGCTGCTGGCGGTATGGCAGGTTAACCGCAAGACAGATCCGGCGTATAAGATTGCCTGGGTGGTTGTGCTGCTGGCAGTTCCGGTCATCGGCGTGCCGATGTATCTGCTGTGCGGCAATAAGAAGCTGTCCCGCAAATTGTATGATGGCACATTGAATGCCAGCACAAAGCTCAAGGCTGCCCTGAAGGAAGATCAGGATCCGGCTGTATTGAAGCAGATGGAGAACACACCGGTATCCTGCCTGTTTCACTATGGCTGGCAGACATGCGGCTTTCCCATCTATGACAGTACAAAGACAACGTACTATAAGTCTGGTGAAGAGTGGTTCCCGGATTATCTGGAAGCACTGCGCAGTGCAAAGCATTTTATCTTCATTGAGATGTTTATCATTGACAAGGGATCCGTATGGGATGAAGTTCTTTCGATCCTGAAGGAGAAGGCCGCTGCCGGTGTGAAAGTGAAATTGATCTATGATGATTTTGGCTGTGTCACCATGCCGCCGAATATGTACAAGAAGCTTGGAAAGTATGGCATTGAGGCATATCCGTTCAACCGCCTGCGGCCGACACTGATCGTGCAGATGAACAACCGTGACCATCGTAAGCTGACCATCATTGACAACCGGGTGGCATTCACCGGCGGTGTCAATCTATCGGATGAATATGTCAATCGGATTGTGCGCTTTGGCTACTGGCGCGACAGCGCCATCCGGGTGGAAGGACCGGCGGTATGGTCCATGACTTCTCAGTTTCTTGGCATGTATCACTATCTGTCCCATGGCGGCGAAGACGCGGATTACAGCAGCTATCACCTGGAAGCACCGCATTTCCAGGTGCCTGGCTTCGTACAGCCGTATGCAGACTCGCCGACGGATGGAGAGGATGTGGGCATGACAGAGCACCTGAACCTGATCAACCATGCCCGCCGCTATGTATATCTGAATACGCCGTATCTGCTGTTGAATGATGCGATATCAAGAGCTTTGCAGACAGCGGCGAAAAATGGTGTGGATGTGCGCATCCTGACGCCTCATAAGCCGGATAAATGGCTGGTCTTCCAGGCAACCCGTTCCAATTATCTGGAACTGTTGCAGAGCGGTGTGAAGATCTACGAATTTACACCTGGATTCAATCATTCCAAGGCGATTGTAGCCGATGATGAAATGGCAATTGTCGGTTCGGTAAATACAGATTTCCGCAGTTATTTCCTGCATTTTGAGGATGGCGTGCTGATGTGGCATACAGATGCAGTCAGGGATGTGCGCAAAGACTTTATGGAAGCGATTGGCCAGTCACAGGAAATCACATCCACTTATGTGCTTGCCCATACGAATGTGTTTATCCGTATATTCCGTGGTATTCTGCATATGCTGATGCCGCTGGCATAACAAGGAGAAGGTTAGATGAAACAACGTATTGGTCTGGTCCTGGAAGGCGGCGGTGTCCGCGGTGCCTATACAGCAGGTGCTCTTGCCTGGCTGCAGGATCATCAGATTCATTTTGATTACAGTGTCGGGATTTCTTCAGGGGCAGCGTATCTTTGCTGCTATCTGTGCAATGATGAACATACGCCGAAGAACATGGCAACGATCTATGCAGCAGATCCCCATCTGGTTGGCATGTATGCACTGTTTCACTGCGGCTATTACGTGGATTACCGCAAGATTTTTGAAACATATCTTCTGGGAAAAGAACATATGTCCATTGCAAAGATCCGTGAAGAAAAGCCAGATATGGAAATCGGTGCCTATGATCTGAATCAGGGTAAAACGATTTACTTCGGGCCGGAAGATCTCGATGATCAGCTGAATGTGATCCGCGGTGCCTGCTCTTTGCCGGTGGCATCTGAGATTGTCGACTGGCATGGATACCGGCTGCTGGATGGCGGCATTACCAAGATGATTCCGATTGAGCGTGCCATTGAAAAGGGATGTACGAAGTGCCTGGTGATCACAACCAAGCCGGCTGATTATGTCCGTCCGGATTCCAGCAAAATTGTCATCTGGCTGATGAAGCATATCTATAAGGAATGCCCGCAGGTTGCCAAGGATTACAAGGTGCGCAAGGAAAATTACTATAAACAGCGCAAAATCATAGATGATATGATTGCGCAGGGCAATGCCGTGAATATTCTGCCTTCTCTGGATATCAAGGTATCACGCTGGAAGGGCGATCATGACAACTGTGTAAAGCTGTATGATCTTGGCTATCAGGATATGGAAACAAGAAAGGAAGAAGTGTATGCACTTCTGCAGGAGGATCAGGATGAGTGAGAATGTATTGAAAGAAAGAAAAGACATGGATCCCAGATATGAGTGGGATCTGACAACATTGTTTGCGGATGATGCGGCATGGGAGAAGGCTTTTTCGGCATTGGATGATGATATTGCCAAAGCTTCTTCTTTTGCCGGTACTTTGAAGGATGCCAGCCATATCAAGGCATGCTTTGCATGGGAAACAGAGGTGAGCCGCCGTCTGGATGATGTGATCTGCTATGCATCACTGCGTCATTCGGAGGATTCCCGTGATCATACTGCCCAGTCCATGTATTCACGTGCGTTTGGCAAGTATGCCCAGCTGGCAGGTGCTGTCAGTTTCATCCAGCCGGAAATCCTTTCTCTGCCTGAAGACCAGCTGAATGCTCTGGCAAAGGATCCTCTGCTTGCGGACTATGCCTATACGATGCAGAAGCTGATCCGTGAAAAGCCGCATACACTGTCTGCACCTGAAGAAAAAGTACTTTCTTCATTGAGTGATGCACTCCGTGCTTCTGGGGAAACTGCCAGTACATTGCAGGATGCGGATCTTCGTTTTGAGGCAGCTGCGGACTCTGAAGGAAATATGCATGAGGTTACTGGATCCTCATACATTCCGCTGCAGATGAGCACAGACCGCACCCTTCGTAAAAACAGCTTTATGTCCTATTACAATTCCTACCGCCAGCACATTCATACATTTGCCTCTACCTATGCAGGCTGCGTAAAAGCTGCTACTGCCGAGGCAAAGCTGCGCGGATATGAAAGTTCCCGTCAGGCATCCATGGCTGCCAATAGCATTCCGGTATCTGTCTATGACAATCTGATTCAGACTGTGCATGACAACATGGATGCGATGTACCGCTATGTCGCACTGCGCAAGAAGATTCTCGGCCTGGATGAGCTGCATTACTATGATGTCTATGCACCGCTGTCTGCCGGTGATCATGCAAGCTATACCTATCAGCAGGCACAGCAGATGGTGCTGGATGCGGTGGCACCTCTTGGCAAAGACTATGTCAACCGGGTCAGGGCAGCGTACAAAGACGGCTGGATTGATGTGTATCCAAATGTTGGGAAATCCGGCGGTGCCTATTCTTCCGGCACCTATGATTCCAATCCGTTCATTCTGCTGAACTTCACCGGATCTTTGGATTCCGTTTCTACACTTGCCCATGAGATGGGCCATTCTCAGCATACATGGCTGACCCAGCACCATCAGCCAGCTCAGTATTCCGGCTACAGTCTGTTTGTGGCAGAGGTTGCTTCTACAGTGAATGAAAATCTGCTGATTGAACAACTGCTGCAGAACTGCCATGAGCCAGCCAGAAGACTTGCTCTGCTGAACCAGTATCTGGAAGGCTTCAAGGGTACGGTGTACCGCCAGACGATGTTTGCTGAGTTTGAAAAGGAAGCACATGCTATGCAGGAAAGGGGAGAATCCCTGGATGCGGATGCACTTGACCATCTGTATCAGAAGCTGGTGGCACAGTACTTTGGGAAAGATCTGGTTATGGATGATGAAGTTGCCTATGAATGGGCAAGAATCCCTCATTTCTACTCTCCATTCTATGTGTATGTCTATGCAACAGGCTATACAAGTGCTGTGGCTCTTTCGGAAGGCATTCTGAAAGAAGGAGAGCCGGCAGTGAAGAAGTATCTGGAATTCTTATCCATGGGCGGCAGTGCTGATCCGCTGGATGAACTGCGTCATGGCGGCGTAGATCTGACAACGCCAGCACCGATCCAGAAAGCACTGGATAAGTTCAGAAGAGTTCTGGATGATGCTGAAGAAACCTACGCACAACTGCAGAACAAGTGATTGTACATGCAAAAAGCCATCAATGATCTGATGGCTTTTTCTCTGGAATCTGGATATCTAATGGTTCATCAAGGTGCTCACTCACATATTTCCCGTTCTTGCGGCGCTGGCGCACACACTCTGTAAGCAGGTATTCAATCTGACCATTTACAGAACGGAAGTCATCTTCTGCCCATGCGGCAATGGCATCATACAGCTGCTCGGAAAGCCGCAGCGGTATCTGCTTCTTCTGCATCAATACAGACTGCCTGTATTCACAATCGGCTGGGCATCATGATTGCCGCAGAGTACAACGAGCAGGTTGGAAACCATGGCTGCTTTCCGTTCATCATCCAGTTCAACGAGTTTGTTGTCATTCAGTTTCTGCAGGGCCAGCTCCACCATGCCAACAGCACCATCCACAATCATCTTGCGGGCATCAATAATGGCAGAAGCCTGCTGTCTCTGCAGCATCACTGAGGCAATCTCCGGCGCATAGGCAAGATACGTAATACGTGCTTCCAGCACTTCCAGGCCGGCAGTATTGACTTTCTTCTGAATTTCGTTGCGGATACGCTCTGCCACAACTTCGGCAGAACCTCGAAGACTTCCTTCATCCGGAATACCATCTCCGGTAGTATCCACGTTCTCGGCAACATCATACGGATAAATACGCACAATATCACGCAGAGCTGCATCACACTGCAGAGAAAGATATTCCTTGTAGTTGTCGACATTGAAGACAGCCTTGGCTGTATCTTTTACCTGCCAGATCACGGCAATGGAAATTTCCACCGGCGTGCCAAGACAGTCATTGATTTTCTGCCGGCCATTGCTCAGCGTCATCCGTTTCAAAGAAATCTTGCGGCTGCTTCCCGCTTCTGCCTTTCCCTGTGCGGTTGCTGCTTTTTCACTGACATCACCGCTCTGGGCAAGATGGGTGCGGGCAGCCGGATTGACAGACTGGCAGAATGGATTGACAAAATAGAAGCCTGGCTCCCGGATCGTGCCGATGTAGTCACCGAACAGGGTAAGCACAAGTGCTTCCTGCGGCTTGAGTACACACAGTCCTGGAATCAGGATCAAACAGAGGACCCAGCCGATCACAGCAATGATGCCAAACATAATGTTGTTCTGCTGGATGCCAAGTACAAACAGGATGGTAAACAGAGTTAGGCCGGCAATCATCGCAAGCATAACAGGTATGCCGTTCTTTCTTGTCGTGTAAATCTTCTCTTCCATAAGATTTCTCCTTTTGATATCAAAAAGATATCATCATGAAATATTTCTGTCAATAAAAAAAGATCTCCTATTGTGGAGATCCGGAAGATGCACTTGGCGCGGCTGCAGCAGCAGCCTGCGCAGTACTGACGGGGCTGGCACTGGCTGATGCATGATTTGAAGTGATGCCGTCTGGTTTCAGTGTTTCATCATTCCATGGGGCCAGATACAGTGCATAGTATTCATCATAGGTTAAGCCAGATGCCGCAACTGCCTGGGCGATGTCTTTGCCAACATAACGGTAATGATCCGGTTCTGCGGTAAAACCGGTGATGCTTTCTTTGCCGGAAGGGTAGCGCTCAATAAAGCCATAGGATGCCGCATTCTCTTTGCACCATTGGTAAGCTTCGGTATCCGTGAATTCCTTGTCGCTTTCATAGGTAGAGGCAATATTGACGGCAAGACCGCTTTGATGTTCGGAAGCACCTTCCTTTGCCGCATTGGCTTCGGCATAGCTTTCCCCATTGTATAAAGCAATGGTCTCCCAGGCACTCTTCTGATCCTCATAGGACCGATAGCCCAGTACACCATAGAAGTAGGCACCATCACTGGCCGCAGCCGCACACATTTCCTGAAAGGCACTGGCTGCTTCAGAACGCATCTGTACATCCGCTATAGCATAGCTTTCATCCACAGTGACAAGATCAGAAGGCACATAGTCCGCCGCAAGCAGATTCTTCTTGTTGACAAGGACCGTAATCTCATCCGGACTGGCAATTTCGGCGGTCTTGGCATAGTTGGCGACATAGGAATTGCTCAGCGTGAAACTGGATGTGCTGTTTTGATCACGGTTTGCGGCACAGTCATCAATATAGGGCTGCTCATTGTACTGGTAATCAAATACAAGAAGCGGCGTGATCTCCCAGGCAGAAAGGTTCTGGAACAGATTCTGCAGCTGATCGGTTTCATAACCCTTGTCTTCCAATCTGCTGTACAGAAGGAAATCTTCCTCATCGGGCATATTGTCCTCAGACATCACCAGGTACAAAGCCACATATTTCTGGTTGAAGCTGTTATTCAGGATCGCCTTTGCCAGGCATGGAGAATAATACTTGTTCTGCAGGATATAGCTGGTCAGACCCGAAGAGCGGATGTGGGAAATTTCTGTCTGGTTGTAGCCAAGTTCTTTCAGCCTTTTTTCCTGCAGATAATTCGGCACAAACACAATGGCCGAAATACCAATGACAATGGCAAGAAAGCCCATCAGCACCGATTTGCGGATATGTCTTCTTCTTTTCTTTTTTGGTCTGGGATCTGGTTTTAACGCATCCCAGTTGATCCGGTATCTTCTTCTTTTCTTTTTCATCATGCAATGTCAAATCCGTGCCAGTTTCCATTTCCAGGCACATCCCTGACGGTGATTCTCTGTTTTGTAATGGGATGAGGGAAAGAAAGCTGCACGGCCCACAGGGCAATCTGACCGCGGCCGGGCTGCGGATTGTAGCGCTGATCATACAGCAGGGGCATGCCTCTGCTTGCAAACTGCACCCTGATCTGATGCGGCCGTCCGGTTAAAAGATGAATCAATACAAGTGTCCTGCCATTTTTCTTCTGCAGGACTTCATATTCCAGAGCACAGTATCTGCCATGTGCCTTGTCAGTCACAGAAACCATGTTTGTACGGCTGTTTTTCTGCAGATAATCTTCCAGCTTTCCACTGTCCTGCTTTGGTGTGCCATCCAGAACAGCCAGATACTGTTTGTCCAGCTGATGGGTCCGTACGGCTTCTGACAATCTGGAAGCTGCTTTGGAAGTTTTCGCAAAAACCATACAGCCGCCCACCGGCCGGTCCAGTCTGTGAACCAAACCAAGCCATACATTGCCCGGTTTATGATACTTCTCTTTGATATATGCTTTGCACAGAGACACCATATCCATGTCTTTGCTTTCATCCGCATTGACAGGTACATTGACAGGCTTTTCTACGCACAGGACATGATTGTCTTCGTACAGGACTTTCATTTTCTCTCCCATCTGGCATAGATGCCGCAGGGCAGTACAAGGTCCGGCCTGTGCTGCAGGGGAATGCCGATCTCACCGGTATCAATGGTGCCGTCAGGATGCTTTGGCAGCACCATGGTCTGAAACATGTCTTTCAGCACCAGAGAGGAAAAACCGGTTGTATAGGAATTGATCAGGAAGAACAGAGCATGGTCATCCAGAATGTCCAGGCATGCTTTGAGCAAAGCAGTGACTTCCTTGTCAAACTTCCACATTTCACCATTGGGACCGCGGCCATAGCTGGGCGGATCCATCAGAATGCCATGGTATGTTCTGCCTCGTCTTTTTTCCCGTTCGACAAACTTCAGGCAGTCATCGACGATGAAACGGATCTTATGATCCTGCAGGCGGCAGAGATCACGGTTTTCCATTGCCCACTGCACCATGCCTTTCGCTGCATCCACATGTACAACCTCAGCAGCACCTGCTTTGGCACAGGCCATGGTGGCACAGCCTGTATAAGCAAACAGGTTCAATACCCGTATATTTTCTTCTTTGTGAGCCTGAATGAGAGAGCTCATCCAGTCCCAGTTGACAGCCTGTTCCGGAAAGATGCCGGTGTGCTTGAAGCCAGTTGGTGAGACCTTGAAGGTCAGGCCATGATAGCCGATCGTCCATTCCTGGGGAAGATGTTTCCGGTATTCCCAGTTTCCGCCGCCTCTTTGAGAACGGTGGTAGATGGCATCTGCCTGATTCCAGGAAGGATCCTTGGCATCCTTTGGCCAGATGGCCTGGGGATCAGGCCGGCGCAACGTGATGCCTTTCCATGTCTCTAATTTTTCCCCGTCCCCGGCATCCAGGCACTGAAAATCTTTCCATTGATCCGCTAAATACAGCATGTTATCCTCTTCCTTTTGCGTGAATTATAGCATGAGCCAGGCATGCTTGTGTGATTGCGGTCTGCCAATGGTATAATTGACCAGCAACAATCACGGGAGCTATTGATCAATGAATACAGAGAGTCTGAATGAAAACCAGAAAAAGGCAGTGCTTTCCAATGCGAAACATCTGCGGATTATCGCCGGGGCAGGGTCTGGCAAGACCCGGGTGCTGACCATGCATATTGTCCATCTGATTGAGGATGAGGACGTATTTCCCCAGCATATTCTGGCCATTACCTTTACCAACAAGGCGGCCAATGAGATGAAAGACAGAGTCGCAAAGATGCTTGGCGAAGGACATGCCAATCCTTTTATTTCTACCATCCATGCCCTCTGTGTGCGGATCCTGCGTGAGGATATTGCTGTCATCGGCTGGCCGCGCAATTTCACGATTGTCGATGCAGAAGACCAGAAGTCCATCGTCAAGGATGCTTACAAAAAATATGGACTGGATGGCACAAAGTATGCCACCGGTGCCATGCTTGCCTATATTTCTGCCAATAAGACCGAAGAAATATCTGTGGACAGGGCAAAGGAGATGGCTGGCAGCGATCCGGATGAGAAGAACAAGTCACTTGTGTATGAGTACTATGTGGAAGAACAGAAAAAGATGTATGCCCTGGACTTTGATGATCTGATTGTCGAAACGGTCCGGCTGTTCCGGCGCTATCCGGATGTCGTGGCCAAGTGGCAGCGCCGTTTCCGCTATATCCTGGTCGATGAGTTTCAAGACATTGACCGCATGCAGTACACGCTGATCCGTCAGCTGGCCGGGGATGACAACAGTCTGCTTGTCGTTGGCGATCCAGACCAGACTATCTATACGTGGCGCGGAGCAGATGTGAATATCATCATGAATTTTGAAAAGGATTTTCCTGATGCGGAAACGATCATTCTCAATGAGAACTACCGTTCTACAGATATGATTCTGAATGGTGCCAATGATGTCATCCGGCACAACCGCCACCGGGTTGAGAAACAATTGTTTACCCAGCATCACAGCGATCAGAAGATCACCCATTACAGTGCGCCCAGCGATGAATACCAGGCCATGTGGATTGCATCAAAGGTCAGGGAACTGCATGACAAAGGAAAACCATACCATGATATGGCAGTGCTGTACCGTTCCAACTATCTGTCCCGCTCATTGGAAAAAGGCTTTCTGGATGAGCGGATTCCGTACATCATCTATGGCGGCATCCGGTTCTATGACCGCCAGGAAGTCAAGGATGCACTGAGTTATCTGCGTCTTTGTGCCGGTGCGGATGATCTTGCTTTTACGCGTGTGATCAATAAGCCGAAAAGAGGCATTGGCAATAAGACACTGGATACCATCCGGGCACGGGCTGAACAAGATGGCACATCCATGTATGAAGCTGTCAGAAACCATCCGGATCTGTTCAAGGGCAAGACAAAGAATACGATTGATTCATTTGTGGCAATGGTGGAAAGCTGGAAAAAGTGGGCTGTCAGTCCGGAGTATCAGCTGACCAAGCTGCTGGAACGGATTCTGGATCAGTCCGGCTATCGGACAGCTTTAGAGGAAAGCAAGGAAACCGACCGTCTGGAGAACCTCAAGGAGCTGATTGATGATGCCCGCGAGTTTACGGTGAACTATCCGGAGAGCTCGCTGGATGAATATCTGCAGATGGTATCGCTGTATGGTGATCATGAACAGACAAACCAGTCTGACTTTGTGCAGCTGATGACAGTCCATGCGGCAAAGGGACTGGAGTTTGACACGGTGTTTGTCAGTGATCTTAACGAAGGTATTTTCCCTAATGAAAGAGCCATGACAGACAGTGTGCGCGGCATTGAAGAAGAACGCCGGCTTGCCTATGTTGCCTTTACCAGGGCAAAAAACAAGCTGTATCTCACCGATGCCGGCGGTTTCTCATTCATGCTGCAGATGGTGCGGACACCATCCCGCTTTATTCGTGAGATTGATTCGCAATGGATTGAGCATCTTGGTGCCTCGCATGCCCATACGGTGCTTTCCAATGACCGCAGCCATCTGCAGATGCAGGAAAGCGATCATGATGAGACATTTGAAGAACAGATGCAGCGGGCAAATGTTCCGCACTGGAAAAAGGGAGAGCGCGTTCTGCATCCTAAGTTTGGTGAGGGCTTTGTCGTGAAAACAGAAGGCGGTCTTGTGCAGATTGCCTTTGCGTATCCCTGGGGTGTTAAAAAAATTGCGGCTGGTTTCCCGGGATTAAAGAAAGTGAGCAGTCTGAAGAGCTAATATCATGGAAGAAAATAAAATTGCACAGATGCAGGAAATGATCACCCGCCTGAATGATGCGGCCAATGCGTATTACAACGGCCAGGGCGAAGTGATGAGTGACTATGAATGGGACGCTCTGTTTGATAAACTGCGTGCTTTGGAGAATGAAACAGGCACTGTGCTGCCGGATTCGCCAACTCACAGAGTATCGGCTGACAGCACCCCGGGTGAAAAGGAAGCACATGAATTCCCGGCTTTGTCTCTTGCCAAGACCAAAAAGATTGAAGATCTGGTGAAATGGGCCGATGGCAGACCGATCTGGCTGTCATGGAAACTTGATGGCCTGACACTGGTGGTGACTTATGACAATGGCAGACTGACAAAGGTGGTGACCCGCGGTGATGGCCACATCGGCACCAACATCACGCATCTTGCCAGTGCCATTCAGGGTATTGCCCTGCACATCAAAGAGAAGGGGCACCTGGTGATCCGCGGTGAGTGTGTGATCTCCTATGCCGACTTCAATCAGTTCATCATGGAGTCCGGTGAAGATTATGCCAATCCCCGCAACCTGGCATCCGGCTCATTGACACTGAAGGATGTGGATGAAGTGCGCCGGCGCCATCTGCACTGGATTCCCTTTACACTTGTTTATACAGAACATGAGATTATCTCCTGGGGAGACAGGATGGATTTCCTGAAAGAAAACGGATTCGTGTGTGTTGATCACGAATATATTGAACATCCGGATCTGGCTGCGATGCAGGCTGTCATCGGCCGCTGGACAAAGAAGGTTACGGATCAGGAAAATCCATATCCGGTGGATGGCCTTGTGATCGGCTATGATGATACGGCTTATGCCGCAACCGGCTCTGTGACAGGACATCATGCGACCAGGGCAGGCTACGCGTTCAAATGGGCAGATGAATCTGCAGAAACAAAGCTGGATCATGTAGAGTGGTCCTGTGCTGCCAGTACGATTACACCTGTGGCAGTATTTGAGCCTGTAGACCTGGAAGGTACCGTTGTGCGCCGGGCATCGTTATGTAATATTTCCGAATGTGAGCGGCTTGGCATCGGCAGTAAAGGCACCGTGCTGGAAGTGATCAAAGCCAACAAGATCATTCCAAAAGTCATTCATGTCCGTAAGATTGAAGGAAAGCTGGATCTGCCGCAGGTGTGCCCGGTCTGCGGTGCACCGACGGAAATCCATGTGTCTGAGATCAGCGGCACCAAGACGCTGCGCTGCACCAATCCGGACTGCGATGCCAAGAAGCTGCGCAAGTATGCCCGCTTTGTGTCCAAAGCCGGCATGGATATCGATGGCATCTCTGAGGCGACACTGAACCGCTTCATCAATGAGGGCTGGATTCACTGCAATGGTGATATTTACCGTCTTGGCGTACATCATGATGAGATTGCCCAGCTGGATGGTTTCGGCGAAAAGAGTGCGGACAATATCCGTGCTGCGATCGAAAAGGCAAAGACGGTGACAGACAGCCGGCTGATTTATGCCTTGAGCATTCCGCTGACTGGACCGGATGTTGCCAACCGCCTGCTGCAGTATCAGCCTTTCCAGCAATTGATCAAGACGGCTGAAACAAGCAATGATCCGGCTGTGTTTTCACAGGTGGATGGCATCGGGCCGGAGAAATCCGCAGCCTTTGTCAACTGGTTCCATCAGGAAAGAAATGTGCAGGATCTGCAGGATCTGTTATCCATGGTTACCGTGGAAGATACATCTCATACAGCCAGCGGGTCACTTTGCCAGGGCCTGACATTTGTGGTAACTGGTGATGTGCATCACTATAAAAACCGCAATGAGCTCAAGGCTTATATTGCCTCACAGGGCGGCAAAGTGACAGGATCCGTTTCCAAATCGACAAACTATCTAATCAACAATGATGTCAACAGTACGTCAAGTAAAAATCAGAAGGCAAAGCAGCTGGGAATTCCGATTCTTTCCGAAGACGACTTTATTGCCCGCTTTGGAACACCCGGAATATCTGGATAAATTGAAATGATGCGGAAATAAGGCTAAAATTGGACGCGTATTACAGAGGATTTAACAATGGAAGAGAAAAAAGACAGAACATATTTCAAGAAACTGGCAAACCAGCTGATGTTTGATCTGTCCGATGAGGAAGCCGATGCCATCGTGCAGGAGTTTTCAACATTGGAGAAGCAGATGAAGCTGCTGGATGCAGTAAATACGGATGGGGTAGAGGAAATGATCTATCCGTTTGAGGATGATACGCATTTTCTGCGTGATGATGTTGTATCCAATGTCATCAGTCAGGATGATGCGATGGCAAATGTGGACAAGAAGCTGGAAGGACATTTTGTCCTGCCGAAGGTGGTGAAATAATGATCCGTGAAATGGCAAAGGATAAAGCCGGAGCAGAAAAGCGCTGCAACGAAGCCTATGAGAAGGCGCAGAAACTGCAGCCGGTATTGAATGATGTGATTACATTTGTGGATCCTGCTGAGCAGCTTGCCCATCTGCCTGAAGATGGTCTGATGCGCGGTGTGCCGATTGCCCTGAAGGATAATGTGAATACAAAGGGAATCCGTACAACGGCAGGATCCCGGATTCTGAGCAATTATGTCCCGATCTACAATGCCACGATCGTAGATAAGCTCAGTGCGGCAGGTGCAGTGACCATCGCCAAGGCAAGCATGGATGAGCTGGCTATGGGCGGTACAAACCTGACATGCTTTACCGGTCCTGCCCACAATCCATGGGATCCCAGAAGAATGACGGGTGGATCTTCCGGCGGCTCAGCTGCCCTTGTGGCAAGCAATGTTGTGCCGATGGCAATTGGTTCAGATACCGGCGACTCTATCCGCAAACCAGCTGCCTACAATGGCATCGTGGGTGTCAAGCCTACCTATGGCCGCATCAGCCGCTATGGCATCATTCCGTATGCAAGCTCTCTTGATCATGTCGGCTACTTTACAAGATCCATCGAGGATGCCTGCATTTCCCTGCAGGTTCTGGCCGGCAGGGATGAGCGTGATATGACAAGTTCTGACCGTCCGGTACCGGATTACAGCAGGCTGCTGAACAGTGACCTGCATGGCCGCAAAATTGCCATTATGGGAAATGTGGTAGAAAGCATTGCCAACAAGCATACCGTTGAGGTTTTCAATGACCTGATGGACAAGATGAAGGCAAAGGGAGCCCAGGTGGATGTATACCACTTTGATGATGCCCTGATGAAGGCAATTCTGCCAACCTACTTCATCATTGCCAACTGTGAGGCAACTTCCAACCATTCCAATCTTGACGGCATCCGTTTCGGCGTGCGTGAAGATGGTGCGGATATGAAGGAGATCATGACGAATTCCAGAACGAAGGGATTCGGACCGCTGATCCGCAGACGGTTTGTCATTGGTTCCTATGGTCTGTTTGAAGAAAATCAGGAACGATTGTTCCGCAAGGCACAGAAGGTCAGAAGACTGATTGTCAATGCGCTGCATGACTGTCTGAAGGAATATGACTGTGTGATTGCGCCGGCAAGCGGTGATATTGCGCCGCTGATTGATGAAAGCAAGGATCAGGATCAGCTGTCAGATACATATATGGTGGCCGAGAACTATATGGCCATTGCCAATTTTTCCGGCTATCCGAGCATGACTGTGCCGATGGGCTTTGAGGATGGCTGCCCGCTGGGTGTCAACCTGACATGCCGGGCATGGGATGAAGAGACGATGTTTGATCTTGGCAAGGCAATCGAAGAGATTACAGGCTATTATGATCTGCATGCGGAGGTGAAATGATGGAGTACAACGTAACCATAGGCATTGAGATCCACTGCCAGCTCAAGACAGATACCAAGATGTTCTCCGGTGCACCGACATCTTTTGGCCGTAAGGCGAATACCTGCGTCAATGAAATTGACCTGGGTATGCCGGGTACGCTGCCGGAAGTAAACAAGGAAGCTGTGAAGAAGGCAATCATGGCCTGCACAGCCTTCCATATGACCATTGATCCACTCGTTAAATTCGACCGTAAGAACTATTACTACAGTGATCTGGCCAAGGGTTTCCAGATTACCCAGCAGTTTCACCCGATCGGCAGAAACGGCTATGTTGTGATCAATACACCGCAGGGTGAGAAGAAGATCAGGATTGAGAGAATTCACATGGAGGAGGATACTGCCAAGCAGTATCATCTGTCCAAGGTCTCACTGCTCGACTTCAACCGTGCAGATACACCATTGATTGAGATTGTTTCCAAGCCGGATATGACCAATGGCCAGGAGGCAGAGGCATACGTGGAAGCACTGCGGCAGACACTGTATTACATTGGTGTTTCTGACTGCAAGATGGAGGAAGGCTCCATGCGCTGCGATGTCAACGTCTCCATTGCGCCAAAAGGTGCTGACCATCTGGGAACCAAGAATGAAATCAAGAACATTAACTCGATTTCCAATATCGGCAAGGCAGTGGATTATGAAGTAGAACGCCAGAAGAAGCTGCTGGAAGCTGGTGATGTTGTGCATCAGGAAACAAGACGTTTTGATGACAAGACCGGCACAACGATTCTGATGCGCCGCAAGGAAGGCAATGTGGACTACAAGTTCTTCCCGGAGCCGAACATTTTCCCGATCCGTCTGGATCCAAAGTGGATTGCGGATATTCAGGCCCATATGCCGGAACTGCCGGAGGCCAGACGTGCCAGATATCAGAAAGAGTATGGTCTGAGCGACCATGATATTGATATTCTCATTGCCAACAAGGAAATGTCTGAGTTCTTTGAAGAGACAATGAAGTATGCCAGGAATGCCAAGGCGGTATGCAACTGGCTGCTGTCTGATATCAGTGCATGGCTGAACAAGCATGAAAAGACCATTGACAACTGTGATCTTAAGCCGCAGAATCTTGCAAAGCTGGTATCCTTAATAGATGAAGGAGAGGTTTCCAATGCCCAGGCAAAGAAGCTTGTCGATGATCTGATGGCAGGCAAGGATCCTCAGAAGAGTGCTGAGGAGAAGGGCCTTCGTCAGGTATCTGATACCGGTGCCATTGAGAAGATGGTTACAGAAGTGCTGGATGCCAATCCGCAGGCCATTGAGGATTTCAAGAACGGCAAGGATCGTGCTGTTGGCTTCCTGGTCGGCCAGGTGATGAAAAAATCACGCGGTCAGGCAAACCCTGGCATGGTAAACAAGATGGTCAGGGATGCACTGAAGAGCCGAATCTGATAAGATACTGGTTGTAAAAACAGATACAGCAATTCACAACGAGAAGAAATATGAAGCAAACGAACAACAAAGCAAATCGTAATATCAAGAAAAGCCACAGAAGCAGACGTACCGTCGCTGTCTTCTGGATCTGTCTGATCCTGGTGCTGGCACCAATTGTGGTGCTGGGCTGGGTCCTGTTCTCATCTGCTATGGATACAGGTTCACCAGTCTTTGGCAATCGGTATGAAGGGGATCTGGATCCTTCGATTACCAAGAGTGATCTCAAGACAGTAGATGAAAAGGTAGCGGGATTGGATGGCGTACAGGCTGAGTTCAGCAATCTGGCTTCGGCAACACTGCGTGTCTATGCCCAGATCTCACAGGATGCGACGGCAGATGACGCTACTGCAAAAGCCCAGGAAATCTATTCCACGATCAGTGAAGTGCTGGATCCGTCCGTCTACTTTACCCAGGCAGATGGCAAGAAGATGTATGATCTTGAAATTCATGTCTATAACATGGATTCCAGTCAGGACCGCACATCTGATGCCTTTGTCTATGTCATTGATACCAAGACATCTTCCATGACAGATCCGGAATGCCAGACGGTTTCTGAGGCAAGATATCCTGAATTGGCTGAACAGTTAAGACAGGATGTTGAAAACAGAAAGGCAGCAGAGGCAGCGGCTTCTGCTTCACCGCAGGCTACGGCAGCTGCTTCTGCAGATGCCGGTACAACGGATAGTACGGAGGGACAGTAAGAAAGAGGCACAGCCTCTTTTTTCTTCATAACATATGAAAAAGAATGATACTTTTACTGCAGTGTGCAGCGGCTATAACGGTGAGGGCGCAGGTGTTGTGCGCAATGACGGCTTTGTCTTCTTTGTGCCTGGTTTACTGGAAAACGAGGAAGCTGAAATCGGCATCACCGCACTGAAGAAGAACTATGGTTTTGGGCGCATTGTCAGACTGATCAAGCCATCCATTCACCGGGTAACCCCCATCTGTGATGTGTACCGCCTTTGCGGCGGCTGTCAGCTGATGCACATGGATCATGAAGAACAGTGCCGTTTCAAGGAAGAAAAACTGAAGATGTGCTTCCGGCAGAACGCGGATATGGAGATTGAACCAAGTCATATCATGACAGCTGAGCCTTACTTCAATTACCGCAACAAAGTACAGATCCCGGTGCAGGTGAATCAGGGCAAGATCGAGATGGGCTTTTATCAGTCTCATACCAACAAAATCATTCCGTTTACAACATGTTACGCTGAAAGCAAACTGTCTAACCAGATCGTCAATACCCTGCAGACACTGTTTGCAAAGTATCACTGTGCCAGTGCGATGCGGCATGTACTGATCAAGCATGCCCATGTGACGGGAGAAGTCATGGTGGTATTCATTGTCAGAGAATATCCCTTTGATGGCAAAGATCAATTATGTCAGTCTCTTCTGCAGCAGTATCCGCAGATCAAAAGCTTGTCTGTCATCGTAAACAAGCGCACCGATAATGTCATTCTGGATGGAAAGGAAATCCTGATCGCAGGCAGACCGTGGATTGAAGAAGAGCTGCTTGGCTGCAGGTTCCGGATCTCAGCCCGTTCCTTCTATCAGATCAACCCCTACACAACACCGCTTCTGTACCAGACTGCCATCGACTTTGCCGGTTTGACAAAGAACGATGTGCTGGTCGATATGTACTGCGGTACAGGTACGATGGGCATCATTGCTTCAAAATACTGCAAAAAGGTATTCGGCATTGAGATTGTCCCGGATGCCGTGAAAGATGCCAGAAAGAATGCTGAGATCAACCACGTGGAGAACATTGAGTTTCTCAACGCCGATGCCGGTCAGGGTGCCCAGCGGATTATCCGCTCCAAACTGAAAGTGGATGCTATGATTGTGGACCCGCCCCGTAAGGGATGCGCAAAGGATACATTGGATGCCATGGTGAAGATCGCTCCAAAGAAGCTGGTCTATGTATCCTGTGATCCGGCAACACTGGCAAGGGACGTGGCGTATCTGACCAAGTGCGGCTATGTGGCACAGAAGATTCAGCCCGCCGATATGTTCCCCAATACACTCCACATCGAGACTATTGTTTGGCTACGTCGGACGAACTCACAGAAATCCTGAATTTTAGGCACTTTTTCAAGCATGCAACGTTTGGCAACAGTGATTATTCTTCCCGTGAAAAGCACTTGGAAAATTACATTCAGGTGAGTGTTGCGGTTGACCTCGTCACTGTAGGAACGAAAACTGCTGATCAAAAGCCAGTTTTAGACAAATGAATTTTTGACCTGAATATGGACGCGATTTATTGCATTTCCAATAAACCGGCGCCCTTTTTCTATGCCGGGAAATAGAAAGGAGGAAAGGAAAATGGAGTTCGATTATTTTACTGGTAGACAGGCAGAACAGTTTGCGTTTGTTCAGATTCCAAAGGTATTGATAACAGATCCAAGATTCAGACCATTGTCAATTGACGCAAAGCTTCTTTATTCGATCATGCTGGACCGTGCGTCATTATCAACGAAAAATGGATGGATTGATGACAAAGGCAGAGTGTATATCATTTACACACAGGATCAGATCATGACTGATTTGCAATGTGGCAATCAGAAGGCTGTCAGGATCGTGAAGGAATTGGAAAAGTTTGGGCTGGTAGAGAAAAAGAAACTTGGACAAGGTAAACCAGCATTGGTATACGTCAAAGACTTTGCTACAGGCCTCGATTCTGAAAATGCTGAATCATCACATGTCTTGAAGTGTGAAAATCACACTTCTGAAAATTCTAGAGATAATGATGATCATGAATCACATGTCTTGAAGTGTGAAAATCACACTTCTGGAGATGTGGAAATCACAAGTCTAGATGTT
>Ga0256406_1003216_pt1 | contig 20802 bp, 16 predicted proteins | sample RumenRJG_03DNA_FD_185986 | JGI IMG/M metagenome (GOLD analysis project Ga0256406, IMG submission 185986) | Bovine rumen microbial communities from Lethbridge, Alberta, Canada - RJG_03 | ecosystem: Host-associated > Mammals > Digestive system > Stomach > Rumen | place: Canada: Alberta | collected... | reverse complement strand
GACAAGTAGTTTAGCAAAACCCTGGATTTATGGAAGGCGTTTTCGAACGCCTCGTTTTCGATATGCGAAGAAAAGAGAAAGCGCGAAAAGAGAAAAAACCAGTTGACTGGACTTATCCTATTTCTTTGGGGAAAAGGAAAAACAAGCCCGGGGACTAATCACCACGTATCCCCGTGTGTCAAAACGTGAAAATCCTTGTTGACATCGAATTTTATTCAAGCGTATACTCTCCCACGGACGAGAAAACGGGCCTTAGGCCCTTTTCCTCTCGACCGATAGAAATCTCCAAAGGAGAAAAGAAAGAATGCCAACCATTGAACAGCTCGTTCGGCAGGGCCGCCACACGGCGGTCAAGAAGTCCAAGACCCCTGCCCTTGGCAAGCGGTGGAATTCTCTGACCAAGAAGAACACCAACCAGCCTTCCGCCCAAAAGCGCGGCGTCTGCACCCGTGTGGGCACCATGACCCCGAAGAAGCCGAACTCGGCTCTTCGTAAGTACGCCCGTGTCCGCCTCTCCAACGGCTACGAAGTCACCGCCTACATCGGCGGCGAGGGCCACAACCTGCAAGAGCACTCCACGGTCATGATCCGCGGCGGCCGTGTCAAGGACCTCCCTGGCGTCCGTTACCACATCATCCGTGGCTGCCTCGACTGCGCCGGCATCGAAGCCCGTCGTCAAGGCCGCTCCCTCTACGGCACCAAGAAGCCGAAAGAGAGCAAGTGAGATAGGAGGAACAACCAATGCCAAGAAAAGGATCCGTCGAGAAGCGGGACGTCCTACCCGATCCCGTCTATAACTCGAAGCTCGTCACCCGCTTGATCAACCGCGTTATGTACGATGGCAAGCGCGGCACCGCCCAGACCATCATCTACAAGGCCTTCAAGGAAATCGAAGAGAAGACCCAAAAGCCGGCGATCGACGTCTTCGCCACCGCCGTCAACAACATCATGCCCGAAGTGGAGCTGAAGGTTCGCCGCATCGGCGCCGCCAACTATCAGGTCCCGGTCGAAGTCTCCCCCGAAAGGAAGCAGACCCTCGGCCTTCGCTGGCTCGTCACCTACGCCAGGCTCCGCAACGAGAAGACCATGGAAGATAAGCTCGCCGGCGAGATCATCGACGCCGCCAACGGCACCGGCAACGCGGTGAAGAAGAAGGAAGACGTCCACAAGATGGCCGAGGCCAACAAGGCTTACGCCCACTATCGCTGGTAATCCCCTTCCCCGTTATCGCTATCAAAAGAAAGGAAATCGAGCATGCCAAACGAAAACGAAATCGTTGAATCGGCCACTTACGACCTTCCTCATACCCGTAACATCGGGATCATGGCCCACATCGACGCGGGCAAGACCACGACTACGGAACGTATCCTCTACTACACCGGCCGCACCCACAAGATCGGCGAGGTCCACGATGGCGAAGCCACGATGGACTGGATGGTGCAGGAGCAGGAGCGCGGCATCACCATTACCTCTTCCGCGACGACTTGCTTCTGGAAGGGCCACCGCTTCAACATCATCGACACCCCGGGGCACGTCGACTTCACCGTTGAGGTCGAGCGCTCCCTCCGCGTCCTCGACGGCGCCATCACCGTCCTTGACTCGAAAAACGGCGTAGAGCCGCAAACCGAAACCGTCTGGCGCCAAGGCACCAAGTACGGCGTTCCCCGCATCGTCTTCTGCAACAAGATGGACGCCATCGGCGCCGACTTCGAAATGTCGGTCAACTCGATCGGCGAAAGGCTCGGCGCCAACGCCGCCGCCATCCAATACCCGATCGGCCGCGAGAACGGCTTCATCGGCTGCTGCGACCTCGTCGAGATGAAGTCCTACATCTACGACTCCGACAAGGACGACGCCCCGAAAGTGGGGCCGATCCCCGAGGAACTGATGCCCAAGTGCCTCGAGTTCCGCAGCAAATTGCTCGAGAAGCTCTCCGACTTCGACGATGAGCTCATGATGCTCTACTTCGATGACCCCGAAGGCAAGAACATCCCCGTTGATTTGATCAAGAAGACCATCCGCAAGGCGGTCATCGCCTGCAAGTTCTTCCCGGTCCTCTGCGGCTCGGCTTACAAGAACAAGTGCATCCAGCCCCTATTGGACGCCGTCGTCGACTACCTCCCCTCCCCGCTCGACATCCCGGGCGAAAAGGGCGAGAAGGACGGCCAACCCTACGTCTGCGAAGCCAACGACAGCAAGCCGTTCGTCGGCCTCGTCTTCAAGATCGCCGCTGACCCCTTCATCGGCCGCTTGGCCTATGTCCGCGTCTATCAGGGCGAATTGAAGGCCGGCACCTACGTTGAGAACTCCGTCCGCGGCACCCAGGAGCGCATCTCCCGCTTGGTGCTCATGCACGCCAACCACCGTCAGGACGTTCAGCTCCTGCACGCGGGCGAAATCGGCGCCATCGTCGGGCTTAAGTCCACGACCACCGGCGACACCCTCTGCGACAGCGGGGCGGACGTCGTCCTCGAGAAGATGGTCTTCCCCGAGCCCGTTCTCGAAGAAGCCGTCGAACCCAAGACCAAGGCCGACCAGGAGAAACTGGACAACGGCCTCACCAAGCTGGCGGAAGAGGATCCCACCTTCCGCGCCTACACCAACAAGGAGACGGGCCAGACCATCATCGCCGGCATCGGCGAGGTCCAGCTCGACGTCCTCATCGATAGGCTCCGCCGCGAATACAACGTCTCCGTCAACGTCGGCGCCCCGCAGGTTAACTACCGCGAGACCATCCGCAAGACGGGCGAGGCCGAGGGCCGCTACATCAAGCAGTCCGGCGGCCATGGCCAATATGGCGACGTCTGGATCCGCTTCGAGCCGAACCCCGGCAAGGGCTTCGAGTTCGTCGACAACATCGTCGGCGGCGCCGTCCCGAAGGAGTTCATCAAGCCGACCCAGCAAGGCCTTGAGGAAGCCCTCAAGCGCGGCGTCCTCGCCGGCTATCCGATGATCGACATCAAGGCCACCTTGTTCGATGGCTCCTACCACGAAGTCGACTCGTCCGAGGCCGCCTATCAGATCGCCGCGAGCTTGGCGCTTCAAAACGCCGCCCCGAAGTGCGACCCGGTCATCCTCGAGCCGATCATGAAGGTTGAGATCACGACCCCTGAGCAGTACTACGGCACCGTCATGGGCGACATCGTCCGCCGCCGCGGCAGCGTCACTGGCGAAACCCAGCGCGGCAACGCCAAGGAGCTCGATTGCATGGTCCCGCTCGCCGAGATGTTCGGCTACGTCACCGACCTTCGCTCCATCACCCAGGGCCGCGGCAACTTCACGATGCAGTTCGACCACTATGGCGAATGCCCGCGCTTCGTCCAAGAGCAGATCGTCAAGCAGAGGACCGGAAAATAAGGACCTCGCAACGGGCTCGCTAAGCATTGCGAAACGGCTAACGCCGTCTTATGATTATCGAGCCGAAAAACCAGAACCATTTTTGGAGGAAAAGATAAAATGGCAAAAGAGAAATTCAACCGTGACCGCGTCCACGTGAACGTGGGCACCATCGGCCACATCGACCACGGCAAGACCACCCTCACCTCGGCCATCACCCACTATCTGTCCATGAAGGGACTCGCGAAGGACATGGCCTACGCGAACATCGACTCCACCCCGGAGGAAAGGGCTCGCGGCATCACCATCAACGCCGCCCACGTTGAGTACGAGACGGAGCATCGTCACTATGCCCACGTCGACTGCCCGGGGCACGCTGACTACATCAAGAACATGATCACCGGCGCCGCTCAGATGGATGGGGCTATCCTCGTCGTCTCCGCCGCCGACGGCGTCATGCCGCAGACCCGTGAGCACGTCCTGCTCGCCCGCCAGGTCGGCGTTCCTTACATCATCGTCTTCCTCAACAAGGTTGACCAAGTCGATGACCCCGAGCTTCTCGACCTCGTCGAGATGGACGTTCGCGACTTGCTCAACAAGTACAACTTCCCTGGCGATGACGTCCCCGTCATCCGCGGCTCCGCTTTGGCCGCCTGCAACGCCAAGGACGTCAACGACCCGGCCTTCAAGCCCATCCAGGAGCTCTTGGATGCCCTTGACACCTACATCCCGGATCCCGTCCGTTCCGATGACAAGCCCTTCCTTCTCCCGATCGAGGACGTCATGACCATCTCTGGCCGTGGCACCGTCGTCACCGGCCGTGTCGAGCGCGGAAAGCTCAACATGAACGAGGAAGTCGAAATCGTCGGCATCCGTCCGACCCAGAAGACCGTCGTCACCGGTCTCGAAATGTTCCGTAAGACCCTTGACTACGCGGAGGCTGGCGACAACATCGGCGCCTTGCTCCGTGGCATCACCCACGATCAGGTCGAGCGTGGCCAAGTCCTTGCCAAGCCGGGCTCCATCATCCCGCATGACAAGTTCACCGCTACCGTCTACATCCTCACCAAAGAGGAAGGCGGCCGCCACACCGGCTTCTTAAACGGCTATCGCCCGCAGTTCTTCTTCCGCACCACCGATATCACCGGGGACATCGAGCTCCCGGCCGACATCAAGATGGTCATGCCTGGCGACAACGTCACCTTCAACGTGACGCTCATCCACAAGATCGCCATGGAAAAAGGCACCAAGTTCTCCATCCGTGAGGGTGGCAAGACCGTCGGCGCCGGCACCGTCACCGACATTCTCGACTAATCGAGAACGCCGCGACCTTACCAAAAGGGCCCCTGCTTCGCGCAGGGGCTTTTTTGCAGTCAGTACCCATGGGTATCGTTTCTTGGGCTTAGGGAGGGGCTTTGGGCGCTTTTATCGGCATCGTGGCAAAAAGGATTAGGCACCGCCCTTCCTTTGGTGGAGCTCGCCGCCTGATGGCAGGGAGAAATGGAACGCCTTTGCCTTTTCCTCCTTATGGTAAATAAGGTGAGACAATCCTATAAAAGAAAAGGCGACAATTTCCGTCGCCGGGGGGCCTTAACGCCTGATGCGAAAGCGCAGGGGCCTTTTTATTTTTCTTTCGGGGCGCCTTTGAGAATTTGTCTGATTTCCGATTTCCTCGCGTGAGCGCTTAGCAGCAAAGCCGATGAGGCGATGAGGGAGGCACCTCCCAAGGCGAAGGAGACGCAGCAAACGACGAACTCCAGGCTCTTGGGGATGAACACCCTGACGTGCAGGACGTTGTAACGGTACGAGAGGAAGAGGAAGACGATCCCTATGACGGCGAGGAGGGAGCCCACGACGAGGAGGGCCATGCCCGCATCGCGCTTTTTCTGCGCTTTTAGGAGGCCGCTTCTCGCCATCCGCCTCAAGGCGAAACGGGATTCCTCATCGACGAGGCTGGGATCGTTTTCAATATGGCAATGGGGGCAGAAAGAGGCCGCCCGGGGGAGGGCTTTGCCGCAGTTTAGGCAACGCTTTCTCGGGGCGGCCATGATCTAACCTCAGGCGAAGATGGAGCTATAGGCGGTCTGGAACTCGTCGTTGACGAGCTTGGTGATCGCTTCGTCCGTCGTCGCTTCTTTGTCGCCCAAAACCGCGTCGACCATGTTGCCGATCGCCGTCCTGGCTTTGCCCGAGAGGGAGAAGACCGGGTTCATGAAGTACTCGTTCTTCGTCGCGTAGGTGGTGTTGAGGTTGAAGACGTCGCCGTTATAGGCGCTCACCTTGTCGTCGAAGGAGTCGCTGGCTTGGACGCCCTTCTTGGAGGCGGCGAGGTTGGCGGCGATGTCCGCATCCGCGTAGGAGGAGGCGCGGAGCGGGAAATAAGCGGTCTGCTTGGCGAGCTGTGCCGAATTGGTGGTCGAGGTCAGATAATCGTAGAAGTCGAGGGCCGCATTGAGCTTAGCCGTGTCTTTCTTCTTGAAGAAGGCGATGGACGGGCCTTGGGAGAGGGAACGGACCTGGCCGAGGGCGGCGCCTTCGGTCTCACTCTTCCAAGCGGGCAATTCGGCGGTGCCCATAGCGAAGTTGTTCTTGTTCTCGGTCCCGTCTTTGTTGGTCGGATAGGTGGCGAGCCAACGGACGCCGGTGGTGGAGGACATCAGCATCGCGTTCTTGCGGACCGTGAAGAGGGCCGAGGGATAGGCGTGGTATTGGCCCGAAACGTAAAGCTGGTTCTTGGTGGCGATCAGCCCTTCGTTGTTCCATTTCTTGAGCTGGATCATCACGTCTTTGGCAGCCTGGGTGTTGAACTTCACCGCTTTGGCGGGATCCTCGTCGGCGGTGCAGTATTCGATGCCCGCGCTTTCAAGGGCGGTTAAGAAGAGGTTGGCGTTTTCTTCGTAGATGACCGGGACCGCGGTGAAGTTGCCATCGCTGTCCTTCTGGGTGCCGTAGATGCTGGGGTAATCCGTCTTAATCTTACGGGCAAGGGCCATCATGTCGGCGAAGTTGGCCGGGACGGTGTAGTTCTTCTCGGTGAACATCGTCTTGTCGTAGAAGAAGGCGTCGGCGGATTTGGAATAGGGAAGGGAATAGTATTTGGTTCCGCCGTATTGGGCCTTTTCGACGTCGAGGTACGACTTGAGGAAGTCGGCGTCCTTCTCGAGGGCTTCGCCTTTGCTCGTGACGTCCGCCACGACGCCGGCCTTGATCCAAGGATTCACGTAGGTGCCATAGGTGAGGGCCATGTCGGGGATGTTTCCGGTGGCGACGCCGCTATCGACCTTCTTGGCGATTTCGGTGTAGCCGCCGGCGTATTCCATGGTGATGGTCACGTTGGGGTGATTGGCCTGATAGCCCTTGATGGCGTTCATCGCGAAGTCATACTGGGCATAGTCGGTCTTGCTGTAGTCTTCGGTCTTGGGGATCTTGTAGTTGGTCCACCAAAGAAGTTCGACCTTGGAAGAATCATTGCTTTTCTTGGACTCATGTCCTCCGCAGGCGGCCAAGGCGGCCGCCGCGATAAGGGTCAGCGCGCTGAAGCTGATTTTCGTCTTTCCTTTCATGTTTTTTCTCCTTTTGGATAATGACGCGATATTTTACCACATCCCGAAACGGCTGCTCCCTCAGCCTTTGATGCCGGCCCTCCCAGTGCCGGACATGATGTATTTCCGGAATATGATAAACAAGATCAATAACGGCACGACGACCAGCACGGAGGCGGTCATCTGCCACGAATACATCGTCACGAGGTTGCCGTCGGGGCCGACCGTTTGGAGGTATTCCCCGCGGATGATGACCGAGATGACGTTGTAGCTGTCGTTTTGGACGACGAGGCTTGGCCAGACGTAGGAGTTCCAGTTATCGATGAGCGAGAGGATGCCGATCGTGATGAGGGTGGGGGAACTGAGGGGGACCATCACCTTCCAGAGAAAACCCCAATCGCTTTTGCCGTCCACCTTCGCCGCGAGGTAAAGCTCGTTGGGGATCTGCATGAAGTTCTGCCGGAGCAAATAGATGTAGAACACCGAGGAGATAACGGGCAATACCAAGGCCAAATAGGCCTGCCACCTCGTCTGGTTCAAACTGGCGATGCCGAGGTTGACCATCGTCGTGTAGTTGGTGATGGCCAGCATCTCGCCCGGGATCATCATCGTGCTTAAGAAGAGGATGAAGAGGATGCTCTTGCCCGTGAACTGGAGCCTGGCGAAGGCGAAGGCGGCCAAGATGGTCGTTAATAGTTGGAAGATCGTGACCGTGGCGGCGACCGCCAGGGTGTTGCCAAGGTGGGACCAATAATGGAGCCTGGTCACGGTTTGGCTGTAGTTGTAGGAGACGTTTTCCAAGAAGCTTCCCGTCTTGGGCCAGAAGGAGCCGGCGATGACGTCTTGCTCCGCCATAAAGGAGGCGAGGATCATGTAGTAGAAGGGGAAGATGACCAAAAGCGAGGCGGCAATCAAGAAGAGGTAAAGGAAGAACAGGCCGATCCCCCTCGCCCATTTCTCCTTCTTGGCCTCTTGGATGGGGTCTTTGTCTTTTTTGGGGATCACCAAGGTCAGCCTGGTGTCGATCACTTCGTGGCGTGCCATCTCAGTAGACCACCCTCTTCTTGGAGATTTGCAGCTCGATGATCGTGAAGATCAGGATGATGAGGAAGAGGATGACCGCGGCCGCGGAGGCGTATTGGGTCTGCGTGGTCCAGTTGGTCGTCTCCATCATGTCCATGATGAAGTAGACGATGGTGTATAGGTTATGCCCGTTGCCAAGCCGGCTGTTCGAGCGGTTCAGCAAGCCGACGATCGCCCCGTATTCCTTGAAGGCCGAGATGAAGGAAACGACCGTGATGTAGAGGATCTGCGGCGAAAGGAGGGGGACCGTGATGCGTAAATGGATGCGGAAGCGGCTCGCCCCGTCGACCCTGGCCGCGTCGGTGTATTGCTTATCGATGTTCTGCAGGCCGGAGAGGAAGATCAAGATCTTGTAGGGAAGCGCCGTCCAGATGATGTAGAGGCAAAGCACGGCCATGCAGCTGCCCCACGTCGCGGAGTTGTCGCTGAGCCAGGGGGTGTGGAGGCCGAAGATGCGGTTGAAGACGCCCGTCGTGCCGAAGATGACGTAGAAGACCATGCCCACGGCGATCACGTTGGTGACGTAGGGGAGGAAGAAGATGGTCTGGAAGAGCTTTTTGCACTTGGGGATGGAGTTGATCGCGATGGCGATGATGAGGGCCAAGACGACGGAGATGGGGACGGTGACGAAGGTGATGAACATCGTATTCGAGAAGGCCGAGGGCGAATTCCAAGAGAAGAAGTCGTGGTTATACACCCCCGTCCCCGCGTATTTCTCCTTTAAGCCGAGGATGTAGGCGTAGTTATAAAAGGTGAAGCCGGAGTTTTGCCCGGTCATCGTGTTGTAGTCCTTGAGGAAGGAGACCACGATCGTGTTGAGGATCGGGTAAAAGGTGAAGACCGCCATCAAAAGAAGCACCGGGGAGAGGTAAAGCCACGCCTTCCAGTTGTTTCTTTTCTCGTCCATCGCGCTTAGAGGCGGATCCTCTCCTCCGTTTCGGCGTCAAAGACGAACACCTTGTTTTCCCGTAAGCCGAAGCGAATGGGGCCGACTTTCGGGTCGAAGTCGCTGTCGACGATGAGCTTGAGTTTGCTTTTCGCCTCGGGGTGAGAGCAAACCAAGGTGAGGTCCCGCCCCATCGTGAGCACCTGCTCGCATTGGAGGGTGAGCAAGCCTTTGCCCTTCCTCTCCTCGGGGAGGAGGAAGCCTTCGGGGCGGATCGCCACGTAAACCTTCTTATTCGGCTGGTTGGTGGGGTGAAGCGCTTCTCGTCCGATATAGAGGACCCCATCGCGGATTTCCCCGGCGAAGACGTTGATCGGCGGATTGCCGAGGAATTTGGCGACGAAGAGGGAATCGGGGTTCTTATACACTTCCTGGGGTTTGCCCATCTGCATCATCTTGCCGTGGTTCATGACGACGATTTCATCGCAGATCGACATCGCTTCCTCTTGGTCGTGGGTGACGAAGACGGTGGTGATGCCCGTCTCTTGCTGGATGCGGCGGATCTCCTCCCTCGTCTGGATGCGTAAGCGGGCGTCCAAATTGGAGAGGGGCTCGTCCAAAAGGAGGAGCTTCGGCCGCTTCACGAGGGCGCGCGCGATGGCGACGCGCTGCTGCTGGCCACCCGATAGGGCGGCGGGCTTCCGGTCGAGCAAGTCCTCGATTTGGACCAGCCGCGCGGTTTCCCGGATCAAGCAGTCCATCTCATCCTTCGTGAGCTTGCGGGAGACGAGGCGGGGCTTGCCGTTTTCGGGGAGCAAGGAGCCATTGGGGTCAAGCATATAGCCTTTTTTGGCCCATTTGGCCTTCTCCTCCTCGATCTTTTGCTCTAACGCGGCGATTGCTTCCCTGGCTTTTTCTTTCGCGTTTTTGGCGTTTTGCACCCCGACGTCGAAGGCTTTTTTGCCTAAATGGACGGAGACGTGGAAAGCGTGGGCGATATATTCCGCGGCCAAGGCGCGGCTCACTTTGCCCCCGTTCGCGGACTCCTCGATCGCCCCCAAAAGGGCGTCGGGGTCCTTCAAGATGCGGATCAGGGCTTCCTCGGCCTCGATGCTAAGGTCCTTCTCCTCTTCTTCCACGCGTAGGGAAGAAAGGGGAAAGCCGACGTTTTGATAGACCGTAAGGTGGGGGTATAAGGCGTAGTTTTGGAAGACGAGGCCGATGCCGCGCTTCTCGGGGGCGAGGGAGGTGACGTCCTCCTCATCGAAATAAATCTCGCCTTCGCTGGGGGATTTCAGCCCAGAAAGCATGTATAGGGTGGTGGATTTGCCACATCCCGAGGGGCCGAGCAGCCCCAAAAGCTCGCCGTCTTTGACCGTCAAGGTGAGGTGGTCGACGGCCACCGTCTCCGGCGCGTTTTTCTTCGCGTCGCCGGGGAAGCGCTTTGTCAGCCCGCGGAGCACGATTTGCATGGAGAACTCCTTACGCTTTCTTTTCCGTTCCTTAGAACATTAGACCATTATAAGGCAGTGTCTCGTTTTTCCGAATATCGAAAAGAAAGAAAGCGATTTACTCGCCTTCTTTTTTCTCCCTCCGCTTGGCAAAATCCTCGGCCTTTTTGAGGGATAGCTCGTATTCGGCGGGACTCTTATAAATCTCTTTCTCCCGGGCGGAGACGTGATAGACCCCCAAGACGTAGTCGGATAGGCTCTGTCGGTCCTTCCGTAGAAGCATCATCCCCAAAGAGACGCCTAAGGGGATTAAGAAGGCGAGGGCGCTCCCCCAAAGGAGGACGAAGTAACGAAAGAGGGAATAGAGCAAAAAGCGTCTTGCCGAGCAGCTCATCCCCCGCGCATCCAATAGGGCAAGTTGGCCGAAAAGCATGCCTAACGTCTTCTTCCCCCGCGAGAGGATCAGGGGAATCGCCACTTCAAGGAGGATCCAAGAAAGGGAGAAGGCGGCCGCCCCATAGACGATTTTTTGGGCCAGTAGGTGCTTCCTGGAGGAGGGATAGCCCGCCTTCAAAGAAAGATAGCCGAGCGCCTTATTTTGATAGGTGTCCTCATAAAAGGAGAGGTACGTCGTATCGTAATCGACCGAGGGGTAGCTCCTTTCCCCCGTGGGGGAGAAGAGGGCGTTCCCCTCTTGGTCCTGGGCTTCCGCCTTGAAATGGAGGTAGGTTTCTTCCCCCTTTTCCCCAAGCTCTTCGTTCACGTAGGAGGAGAAGAAATACTCCATCCTTTCGTCGTAGGAGGAGATCCTCTCGCTCCGCGGCGTCTTCTCCTTCTCGAAATAGTCGGGGAGACTCAGGGGGAGGCCGTCCTCCTCCGACTTCTCGTACAGGCGGGAAGAAAGGAGGATCTCGTTTCGGATCCCGCTTTCGGTGCGATAGGAAGGCGTCTTCTCCATGATGCCCCAGGCGGCGCCGAGCAAAAGGACGCCCAAAAGGAGGAAGGAGAAGAAGTCGAAGAGGTGGGCGCTGAAAAGGCGCCACCGGCTGGGGAGCTCGTACGGGATTTCCTTTATCGTCCGCTTATTCTCCGCTTCCATCGCCCTTGTCCCCGTTTTCCTTCTCTTGGCCAAGCAACTTCTTCACGACGAACTCCTTCGCATCTTTCTCCCTAAGCCCCGAGGCGAGTTCCGACAGGGTGCTCTTGCCGCCTTTGGGGAGGAAGCTCAGCAAATAGCTAATCGCGAGCACGAAGAAAGAGAAGACGCCGATCCACCATAAGGGAAGCGGCCCATACGACAAAATCTCCACCCCCGCGGAGCCATATAGGAACAAAGGGAGTAAGGAAACGGCTAAAGGAGACTCCAAAAGCAGAATGAAAAAGCGGAGGAGAACCCTCCCAAAGGAAGGCCTCTTCCCACGAAGGTCGGCATAAGCTTGATGAAGGGCCAAATTGACCAACGTCCTCCCTTCTTTTGCCAGCAGGGGAACCAGGAGAAAGAGGACGGCCGCGGAGACGGCATAGCTCCCCCAAAGGGAGGATAACTTCCTCTCGTACATCTTCTTCCGGAGGGAGGAGAAGGCGTCTGCCGTCTCCCGATAGGGGGAGCAGTTGTCCTCCAAATCCTGGATTGCCCCCTCCCAAAGGGCCTTGTAATGGGCGAATAGCTTTTGGTATAGGCCATCGTCCCTTTGCTCGCCCCGAAGATAGGCGTCCAACTCCTCCGTGCTCTCTTTCGTGAGATAAGGGTAAAAGGAATCAAGGTAGTTTTCTTCCATCCCCTTACGGAGCAAAGAAAGGTAACCCTCTTGCCCCGAGACGCTTTCCTCGGGAAAAGAGGAGGTATGTCCCCCCTTAAATTCCACGTAGTAATAGCAAAGGGGGTCCTCCTCGCCCGTCCCCCCGATCCAAGAGGCGTCGGCATAAGTGATCTTGGAAATGGCCTCATCGGGGAAGCCATGATGGAGCAGGGAACTATAGGAAAGGGAATAGAGATAGGATTTCGCCACCTCGTCGATGCTTTCGATCTCGCCCTCTTGGTCTACTTGGACGAGGTGGGCCGCCTTCGCGTAGGAATCGAGCCGGGCGGACAATGAGGAAGCCTCTTCGCTATCCCTTTGGGCCGCCCTCCCCTGGGAAGAGGCCGCATCCCAAAGCAAAAAGACCAATAGGCTGACGAAGGATAAGGAAAGGAGGTCGAGGAGGTGGCCCGCTAGCTTCGAGCCCCTTTTCGGCGCGGGGGAGCTGCGGTAGAAGGAATCCTCCTCCCACTTCATAACGCCTTAAGCCAATCGCCGATCTCTCCGTAATCGTCCACCCAGATGACCAGCAAGTCGAAGCTAAAGAAATAGGCCGAGATGTCGCGGTACACCTCTTCGCGGAAGCCTTCCTCGCGCTTCATGAAGATGAAGTTGAACTTGAGGAGGTTACTCCCTAACCCCAGTAGCCTCTTCATGTCGGGGTCGGTCAACGAGATGCCGAGGAAGAGGCAGCAATGGAACTTGAAGTCGTGAAGCTGCTTTGCCACGTTCCAGGAGTAGGGGTTGTTGTATAAGTCGTAATAGTCGGCCTCGTTGAATACCAGGGAGTCGACGAAGCGCCTCTCGTGGTAACGGTCGTAGGGGAGCAAGCCGTGCACGTGGTAGATGCAGGTTAGGCTCTTCTTCAGGGCGAAGCTGCTCTCATCGTAGATCGTGGAATAGAGGAGCCCCCTCTTTTTGAGGAGGTATTCGAGGTTGGTGTCGTAGTTGTAGGTGATGACCTCGGTCCCGGGGTGGGCCTCAAGGAAGTCGACGCATTTATAGAGGGTGCTGTCGGGGTCGTTGAAGGATTTGCTCTCCTTGAACTCGTAAAGCTCGTGGTTGAGCGACTCGTACGTGTCAAACCCCTTGGTCCTCAAGATCGTGGAGTTGGTGAAGAGCTCCTGCCCGACGTAGTGCTTGATCTCCTTCTCCGCCTCGGAATCGCCGGTGAAGAAGGTTTCGTTGAGGGCGTTGATGAGCTCTCCCCACGTCTTGGCCCCATAGTCCTTGTTGATGCCCGCGCCCATCACGAGGTCGGTGGGGAGGGAGCCCGCGTAGAAGCGGAGCAGCCAGAGCATGAAGCAATCGGCCGCCTCGTTGACGTCCTTCTCCTCATTTAGGCAAGAGAGGAGCCCCGCCTTCTTCCGGTTCTTCGCCGTCCGGTAGGAGACCTCTCTCCCTTCCGCATAGCCCGTCACGGCGAAATCGTCGTCGGCGAAGTAGATGTTGAGGGAGGCCTCGGGCACGAAGTGGTCGTCTTTAAGGGAGGCAACCCGCACGATGTTGACGTTGCCCATGACGTCTAGCTTCTCCAAATTGACCCCTTGGAGGGCGGAGAAGATGTGGACCGTGTATTTATGAAGGTGGCCCTTCTTGGAGGTCACGATCGCCTTGAAGTCGCAGGTGGGGTCGAAGTGGAAGCCAAAGCTCCGCAGCACGACGTCCTTGGGGGAGACGTTGCTGAGATAGAAGACGAAAAGTAGGGCGAGCAAGGCCTTCTTCTTGTATTGGTAGTCGAGGCGATCTTTTTCCTGTGGCATGGTTTTATCCCGTTAATCGTAAAGATTCACGCGCGCGATGTCAAAATCTCCAAATTGATTGTTTGAAGCCCTTTACGCCTGCCATTACAATACCCCCATATGGAAAAGCACATTCAAAAAGCAACCTTGGGCCGCCGCTTCCTGGCGTTTCTCATCGACGCGGCCATGATGGTCGGCCTCGCCGTCCTCCTCTATGAGACGATGGGCCGGAAGTGGATCATGCCCAAAGCCGGCTATTACGACGTCCAGAAGGAGACCATCGCGATGGTGGAGGACTCCGGATTGGGCGTCCGTAACGCGGATGGAAGCGGCGTCTCCTTCCTTTCCTATACGAGTGCCGAAGGAAAAAACGAGGCTGGGGAAACCGTCTACGCCTACCAAACCTACGAAGACGCCCTCTTCCATTACTACACGGTCTATCTTCCGGCCGCCTCCCACGATGGCTATCAGATCGACGACGTCGTGGTGGATGGCAAAAGCGTATCCCCCCAGGAGTATTACACCGTCGAGCGCTTCAACGAGGCCATCCTCTTATTGAAGATTTCCTACGACAAAGATGGCCACGCGACCATCTCGGGCAACGAATATTACACGGCCACCCCCGACGCGGATGGCAAGCTCACCCAAAGGGCCGTCTTGAAGGACTCCGTGAAGAACCTCTTATCCGGCGAGGCCAGCGAAGATAGGACGAAGACGTTAAACGCCCTCACGAAGTATTACTACGACACCTCCGCCCGAACGGGGTTATATCCCGATGCGATCGTCAATAGCTTGGAGAAGCAATCCTACTACCAAGGCCTCCAAAAGAAGGCGAACATGGCGAGTTATTACGCCCTCCTCCCCTCGTTCATCGCCCCCAATCTCATCTTCATGCTGATCCTTCCCCTCTGCCTGAAAGATGGGAAGACGCTTGGAAAATTGATCATGAAGCTCGGCCTATTGGGCAGCGACGATCTGCCCGCTAGCCGCCTCCGGGCCCTCGCTCATTATTCGCCGGCCTACGTGATGACCGTCCTCCTTTGCTCCCCCTGGTATTCGATGCTCATCCTCTTCATCGAGGTCATCTTCCTCTTCGTCGACTTCTGCGTCGTCTTGCTCTCGAAGAAGGGCGAATCCATCGGCGATAAGATCGCCAAGACCCAGGTCATTAACCTCAAGACCTCCACCTTCTACCGCACGGCGGAAGAAGCCGAGGCCGCCGAAGCGGAAGAAGCGGCCAAAAAGGAAGAGAACGCGCGTTACGAGGAAGAGGATCAAATCCTCGACCTCTCGACCATCAATAAGCGTCGCGAGGAAGCCAGGAAGATGGATAGCTTCGACGAGTTCGAGGCCAAGCAAACGCCCCATGAGGAAAAGCCAATCCTCTCTTCTTCCCCCAAAGTCGAGGAAGAAGCCCCTTCCAACGGCATCGACGCCCCCGAGGCGGCGGAAGAAAGCGCCCCCCTTCCCGAAGGCGGAGAGAAGGCGGACGAAAGCAAGACCGAGTGATGCCTTTTCGGCGAAACTTCCCCTCTCCGTGGGATGGCAAGAAAAAATGCTTGCCACCTGCAGGGGGAAGGACTAGGATAGTTGTCGCCGAAAATGGTCCGTTAGCTCAGTTGGTAGAGCAGCTGACTCTTAATCAGCGGGTCGCGGGTTCGAGTCCCTCACGGATCACCATTGGAAGCCAAAGCGGGGTGCTGTCCCCGCTTTTTAATTATCCCAAACGAACGAAACAGGATAAGACAATGAAACCAATCTACATTGCTTCTCTCCGAGCGGTTCAGCAACACGAAGCTTACGCGTTAAGGCACTACCCTTTTAGACCGCGCCGTCTTACAACCAAACCCAATTGGAACGTATGCGAAGATGAAATTGGGCTAAAGGCTTAAAAACGCTAATGAATAAGGCCATTTCTTGCAAGATGCGATAAGGTGGGAATCCTGATCTTCGCTTTTCGGCCCATTGGGGGGATTGGATAAAAATTCGACTACCAGGGGAATATCAGAATGCGATGAACTCAGCTTCTTTTCCCGTCGCTTGAGACAGTGACGGGGTCGCATTTTTATTTGGCGGAATTGCCGTCAATCCTGTATGAAGGAGGGACTTCACCAGCTCCTAGCAGGGACGATTTTGGCGTTTTGCTTGGAATAACCCCAATCACCCTTGCGCAAGGAAGTTAGGAAAGGGCCGAAGTCGGTACCAGCCCTCATTGGGTCATTTTTGTCTATTGGAGATTGAAGTAGCCTAAACACAAATCGTTGTAAAGGGTGGGCGAGGCTTGATTTTTTTCTAAGATAGCGACCAATTGGCACTCATGGGCATCATATTGGCCGTGTTCGCCGCCGATTGATGAGGCGTAACGGTGAAGGATGGGCGTTGCGGCTCTTTTGCTTTTTTGATGGGGGAGCGACGCTTTGAATGCCATCGAATCCTAAGAGAATCGCTTGGAGGATGGTCGGGTTCGTTCGGAGATTGACTGCGTCTATCCGCGATTCGGTTGAGACAACGGTCGCCAGTTTCTTAGGGACGTGACGGCAGGGAGAATTCGGAACCGCTGTCTTGTAATTCGCGTCATAGACACATAGATGGCGTCTTAGGCATCCGCTTGACCTAGCGTCTCTTGAAAGAACATGGGGACGCTCCCGCGCCGCAGGCTTTTCTTAGGCTCAACTTAAAAGACGAGGCCGCTCCGTACAAGCTGACGATGCCGAAAAAGGCCTTTTCTTTATTTTCCTTGATCAAAAGCTCTGCCTTTTCGCGTTTTGTAGATTAATACTTTGTCGCGAAAGGTGCCGTCTCGTAATAGGACCGCTCTGCGAGTTTTTCGCAGATATAGGACGAGGAAGCCTGATTGCAGGTAAATGAGCAGACGAGCCAACTTAAACCGCCGCGGTTATTAAACGCCACCTCAAAAGAAACGATCGGCGAGCCGCCAAAGACGGGGCGGTTTATATCTAGCTTTTCTTCGCCAAGAAGGGCTTTCCTTAAAATGGAGAAAACCTGCGCGAGATTGGGTTTTCCTGAATTGCTGCTGCCATAGAGCACAACCGTTTTGAGAACGTTCCTGTTCTCGAAGCTAAGGCTGTTGGGAAGTAGCCCATTTCATGCGTTTGCCCGCGCGAAACTAAATATTATATATTTGACTGCAGCCCTATTTATGAATCCGTTCTATTTTGTCAAGGGGCATAAAGACCTGTCCTATTGCTTATAAGTTCAGCATCGTTTTTAGTGTAGAGTGCCAAATCCCACGAGGCAAATATACGTCGCTTGCTTTGGCAATATCCCTTAAAGATATAGTGCTTGTTGTTGGCCTGCTTTTTTCCTATAATATGAACACATCAACCGATTTCGTTTTATAAAAATGGATTGAAGGCGGGCATTCAAATAAGCCTTTGGCTCCGCCTTATCCACGAAAAGGAGGCAAATCCGTGAAGAATCGTATTTTTCCGTTCACGTCGCTTCTTGCCGCCGCGTTTTGCCTGTCCGCCTGCGGGGCGGCGGCCTCGTCGGGCGGCGCGGGAAGCGCCGGCCCAGAGACCCCCGCTAAGATGACGCGCTTCGAATTCGACGGGGCGTTCGTTCAGAACAGACCCGGCGAGTGGGGCGTCGCCTTCGACTCCTACGAGGTGGAGGGGCTCTCCCTCACGCTGACGGGCAAGCTGAGCCCGCAGAGCCTCCTCGGGGCCGATGGCGGCGCGGAGCCCGTTGAGGCGCGGCTGAGGGGGGTCCAAGTCCAGCTCGCCCCGAGCGCCTCCTACCGGGGAAGCGGCGGGGAGGGCCGCGCGGCGGGCGGAGCCACGTGGGCCGTCGCGGCCGCCGAGGGGGAAAACGTCTACCCGTTCCGCCTCCAAATCGACGTTACCCCGTTGGGAGGGAAGATCGAGAATTTCGGGACGCTGAGGATTTTCGACCCCTTCGACGTTTTCTACGTCTTCAACGAATAAAAACAGGAGGTTTTGATATGCTTAGCTTGCTTTGCTTGAGTGCCGTCGCCCTTTGCACGGGCTGCTCTTCCCACGTGCTACCGACCGAATTGGAAGTCAAAGAAACGACAAAAGAATCTTCGGTAGATGACTTTGTCCGCGACAATTTCCAAACTTTCGTTGAAAAGTATAACGAGACCCACGTTGAACCCCTGCTTGCAAAAGAGTTGAAGAGAATTAGGCCACTTACGTTTTCAGACCAGCGGGCGGGCTATTATTTTGATTTTGATACAGGGTTCATGGTCGCTGGGGAGAATTACGAGACCCTCGCAGTCAGCAATATCGACCCTGATTTTGAAGATTTGTTGTTTGAAACCGAGGGTCGCGTGACCTATACGGGATCCTCTTTCTGGAGCGAAGACGGGAGAGAGTTTCGCCCAAAAGAGGAAGACATCCCACTCTCTGGCCCTGCCATGATAGGCGAATCGGTGACCTCGACCAATTCACCTGATGGTCAGATCACGAATGACAAGATAGGTTCCTACATCGTCGCAAATTATCCCGGCTATTCCGTGGTCTCCCAAAACTACATCCCAAGTTATGATTACATTTCACAATTTGATACAAGTATCTACGTTAAGAACGAAGATGGTTCCGTTTATAGTGAAGGCAATTGCGCCATCAATTCCACGTTCAGCATGCTCCACAACATGGGAAAGAAGAAATGGAACAAGCGTTTTTGCTCGGAAGATTATTACATTGATTATTCCGGCGACAAGCTTATCCACGACGTCCATTACACTTTGAGAAATCATGTAGATGGATGGCAACCGAATCCGTTTGATCGCTCGGGAGCCCCTTATGGGGGGCGTTCAGTCTTAGGAAACATGTCGAATCTATATAGACAGCTAAGGGAAAGGGCAATAAGTGCTTACGGCTACATGGAAGATGGCATGTCTGGTTCCGATAGCAAAAACATGGCGATGGATTTGAGCCGCCGGTATATTTACAATTCGACCTTCCTTGATACAAGCAGCTTCGAGCTCGTAGCATCGTTAGTGGGTGACGGCATCCCATCGGTTGTATGCACCTCTGGCTCTGTAACATACGGCAATCACGCGATGGCCGTCAATGGCTACATCAAGCTCGAAAAAACTGCTAAGTGGGGGGCTTTTACCTCTACCGACACGAAATGGATTCTTGCGGTCGATGACGGTTGGCAATCCAGTTGCGTGGATGGCGGATCTGACAAGCGCAGGTTCTACGATCCCAACAAGCAGGGCGGCGCCGAATTCGTTTGTGCGAACAAAGCCTCCCTCGAGTTTTCTCTTTGCTAAAACGGAATGTCAATTATTGAATATCGGGTCTTTGACAAACTTCTATATTTGAACACGGCGAACGGGGATGTTTCGGACAATCGTGCGGAGCTGGAAGAGAATATTTCCAGGGCTTTTGACCCCGAAATTTTCGTCCAGTCTTTCCGCCCGAAATATTATTCATTCTGCTTGAACATCTCCGACCAATGCAATCTGCACTGCTCCTATTGCTTCAACCCCGATAAGAAGAAAAAGCTGATGGGACCAGACGAGGCTGTTGCAGCCTTAGAGCGTTTCTTTTCCATCTTTCCCAACGGCGAGAAGTATTTCGTCGACCTTTCGGGGAAGGGAGAGCCGCTATTGAACAAAAAAGCAATAGCGGTTGTGGCGGATTATTGTCATAAAAAAAGCGATGAAATTAGGCGCGAGGTCTTGCCGATGCTCGTTTGTAATGGCACTTTGCTCAACGAGGGGAATGTGGAGTTTTTGCAGAACGCCGGTGTCCTGTTTGGCGTCAGTCTTGATGGACCTCGAGAGATACATGACGAAAATAGGCGAACGTTCACGGGGGAGAAAACCTATGATCGCATCATTTCCAACGTCAAACGGATCGAACACCGAGAGTACGTCGGCTGCGCTGCTACTTTGACCAGTCATGTTTTTCCACTCACTGAAACAATCGTTGAATTGGCGGAAACGTTCAATACGTTGTCTTTCAGGCTTTGCCGCAGCAAGACCCTCGGCTTGTCTCAAAGTTCCGTCGCGCCATGGATGAGAGAGTACGACCGTCTGGCGAAAAAATTGGAAGCGGACGCAGACGTCTCTGACTCAAAGATTTTCAAATGCCTGATGAACGGCGACGACCTCTTCGGCCGCTATCTGTATCGGATGTTCAGTAACACGCGGACGCTCAATAGGTGCGATGGGATGATAACTAGGTTCACCTACGATATGGACGGCCATGTTTATGGATGCCCCGCTTCGTTTGGGATGAATGCCTTTTCGACGGGCCTCGAAAATGTGAAAGAGCGGCAGATTTCGGAATTGTGGAGGCAAACCACCCAATGCCTAGCCTGTCCGTTTAAGCTTTATTGCGGCGGAGAGTGCGCGATCGAAGAGGAGATGCACGGAGGGATAAACAAAGCCAACTGCGCGTTCAAGATCCACCTCATCAGGCTTGCGTCGTATCTAAAGATCTACGTGCTGCGCAACAACCGCGATTTTTTTGCAGAACTAAATGCTTTCTGCAAAGAGAAGAGGGCTCGATATGGCATTGATCAGGAGCTCAGGCGCTTTTTGGAGGCAAACCCCAAGTTAACTTTTACAGAGGCGAAAAAGGTTTTTGACGAAAGAGTGAAGCGTTATTGATAAAGCAAACACCCATAAGGCTTGGGCAGTGGTGAGCGGAAAGGTACTGGGGAGCGGCGTATACGCCCGTCATGCGCGTGATAAGTCGAGGGAACACATTACGAGCGACTTCCAGAGGCGCAGCCATTTGCCTAGGGCTGCCGAAGCCTGTCGCAATTACCGCCCTGAGAACCCTGCACCTGCTTCCTCTGTTTTGATTCGACATGATTATTATTGGAAGGAAAAAGTGGGGCATTGTGGAGTAGTCCACAAAAAGTAAGATAAGTCCAGTCAAGGCTTTTTTTACACATATGCAACCCTTGTTTATGGGCATAACGAAAGGTAGGGCATCTAAACCCTTCATTTCTCGCGTC
>Ga0256406_1003215_pt1 | contig 20803 bp, 19 predicted proteins | sample RumenRJG_03DNA_FD_185986 | JGI IMG/M metagenome (GOLD analysis project Ga0256406, IMG submission 185986) | Bovine rumen microbial communities from Lethbridge, Alberta, Canada - RJG_03 | ecosystem: Host-associated > Mammals > Digestive system > Stomach > Rumen | place: Canada: Alberta | collected... | reverse complement strand
CATGGGAAAGAGGTGCTAATGAAAACACTAACGGTCTAGTCAGGCAATACTTCCTTAAAGGGAGTGATTTTACAAAGATAACAGATAAAGACATCAATATGGTACAGGACAGAATCAACAACAGGCCTAGAAAGAGATTGAATTACAAAACGCCTGTCGAGTTTATCAGACAAAAATACGGAGAGAATAAAACAATTATAAAGTTGTTGCGTTATTAATGTGAATCCTGCTGTGGTTTATAAAAGTTAAATACGTTAAAACTTCATCATCTGCACCCTTTACAGAATCTGCGTCATCACTTTTCTACCGTTTAACACACAAATAGTTGATATAAAACAACTTGCAAATACTATGGCTGTGGCTTGACATCGGTTACTATTGGCAACAGCGTAACAAGCATCGGCGAGGAAGCTTTCTTTGACTGCTTTGGCTTGACATCTGTAATATCTTTGATAGAAGAACCATTTGAGATAAACGAAAATACATTCTACTATTTGGGTGATTTGGATTATGTTGAAGATCACTACGAGTTTACCGAAGAGTTTACTACAGCCACGCTTTATGTTCCTGCAGGCACAAAGGCGAAGTATGAAAGCACGCCGGCATGGAATAAGTTTGCAAACATTGTGGAAGGCATAGAGAACGCTGTCAAGTCGGTAGAGACTGACGTTAAGGCTGAGGAAACGGAGCGCTACAACGTCGGCGGACAGAGAATCAGCTCGCCTCAGAAAGGTCTGAACATCGTGAAGATGAGCGACGGCACGACAAGAAAAGTTATGTGTAAATAGAAAGTAAAGACACATACATATTACAGATACGCCCCGAGAGTAATGACTTTCGGGGCGTATTATTGTATGGAAGTTATTTTAGGCAAATCAATCATTAGAAAGACTTGTGTTTACAGGAATGGCGCGAGCAGGTGTGCGAACCATCCTCTGAAGCGTTGCCAGCGTGTGCGGAAGGTTTTCCAGTTGTCTTTCGTCAGCTTAAAGCTTTTCTGCTTGTCGTTCTGGAACATGCTGATAAGCTGTTGCGTAGTGCATTTGTCGACGATTATGGCATTGTCTTCCATGTCGAAACGCAGACTTCTGGAGTTGAGGTTGGCACTTCCAACGGTGCAAAATCTGCCGTCGACGGTTATAATCTTCGTGTGATGAAATCCAGGTTCGTAGATCCAGACATCTACACCGTGCTTCATCAGCCTGTGGACATTATAGAACACGCAGTCTGGCGTGAGTGGAATATCGCTTTTGGCAGACACCATTACTTCCACTTTCACCCCTCGCCTGACAGCGCGTCGCAGTGCTTTCTTCAGCCGATGGTTGAGTGTAAGGTATGGGTTTATGAGCATTATGCTGTCTTGTGCGGCATCGATGGCTTCGACGTAGAAGTCTCTTATAATGCTGCTCGACGTGCGAGGCTCTCGGTTAATGATGCCTACGGTTTTGCTGTGGGCTGTGTCGCAAGTGTCCTGCTTCAGGTCGTGGAAGGTTCGGTTGTGCAGGTGTCCCTGATAGTATTTTGCTCCTTTGAGGTCCTGATGCGTAACCTTGTTCCATAAGCTGATGAATATCTTTTGCAGCGTGTTTACCTCTTGTCCTTCTATCCGGCAGTGCATGTCGCGCCATTCGCCGACGACATCGGTGCCGTTTATATAGTAGTCGGCTACGTTCATGCCTCCCGTATAGGCTATTTTCCCGTCGATGACCACTATTTTCCTGTGGTCTCTGCACAAAACATGGTTGACCCATGGGAAACGTACAGGGTCGAATTCGTAGATTTCGATACCTTTGTCTCTTATTGTTTCCAGATGTTTTTTCTTCAGTGGCTTGTTGTTTGAGTCGTTGCCGAAGCCGTCGAAGAGCGCCCTTACTTCCACTCCTTGCCTTGCCTTGTCGCCGAGCAGGTCGAAAAGCAGTGTTGCGATGGAGTCGTTGCGGAAGTTGAAGTATTCGAGATGTATGCTGCTTTCAGCCTGCCGTATGGCTGCGAACATGTCGTCAAACTTCTCTTGCCCGTTCATCAGCAGTGTAACTGAGTTGTCGTGGCTGAACGTTACGCCCTGCGAGCGCATCTTTTCGACTATTATGGAGTCGGAGGTAAGAGAGTTGTCCTGTGCTGATATGTGGCAGAACGGCAGTATGAAAAATACGAAAACAGTTATGATATAGTATCTCAATATCTTCATTATGTGTGTCGTCTGTGGCTGCAGATGTTTGTTTATGAGTTGTCTGATGTATTCATTTATGTCTGTTCTCTTACACACCGCAGCTGTAGCTGTCGACGATGCCAAGCAGATGTCTGTCTGAATCGGTAACAAGCACGGAGTGTATCTTGTGCTTGTGCATAAGCTCCTGTATCTCGGTTATCTTCATCGTAGTAGGTATGCACTTCGGGGTTGGCGTCATTATGTCGCTGACGGTCTTGTCGAAGAATTCAGCCTGCCATTTCTCCATAGCGCGACGTATGTCTCCGTCGGTTATCAGTCCTGCTATTTTACCGTCCTCCATAGCCACTCCCATGCCGAGTTTGCCTTTCGATACAAGTATGATAGCTTCTCCGAGATGCATCTGCGGAGTAATCAGCGGCAGATGTTCCTTGTGCATTACGTCGGCAGCCGTTGTCAGCAGGCGTCTGCCAAGTGAGCCGCCGGGATGGAACTGTGCAAAGTCTCGTTGCTCGAATCCACGCACTTCCATCAGTGCAACGGCAAGTGCGTCGCCCATAGCGAGTGCAGCCGTCGTGCTGCTTGTCGGTGCAAGATTGAGTGGGCAAGCCTCTTTCTTAACGTAGGCGGTAATGTGTGCGTCAGAATATTTTGCCAGTAATGATTCGGCATTGCCTGTCATCGATATGATAGGGATTTTTTTTTGTTGCAACATAGGTATGAAACGCAGCAGCTCGTCGGTCTGTCCTGAGTTGCTGAGTGCCAGAACTACGTCGTCGACGGTCATTACGCCCAAGTCTCCGTGAAACACGTCGAGAGGGTTGATGAAGAACGATGGCGTGCCCGTACTCGACAGTGTGGCAGCTATTTTCGCTCCGATGTGCCCGCTTTTGCCGACACCGGTAACTATAACCTTGCCCTTGCAGTTGAATATCATTTCTACGGCACGCTCGAAGTTGTCGTCTAATTGTGGAATAAGTTCAATAAGTGCGTCTGCTTCATCGCGCAGACAGCGTTCAGCATACTCCTTGGCACGACGAATGCCGTTTATGTTTGTGTTGCTCATATTTATTCCTTAATGTCAATATTGTTATCGTATCATATTCATGATGCCTATTCGCTACGGCTTCAGTATGCTTGCGAGGGTATCTTCCAGTTTGTCGAGCTCCAGCATGTTTGCCGCATCGCTCAGCCCCTTGTCTGGGTCGGGATGCACCTCAAAGAAATATCCCGTTGCCCCGAATGCCTTAGCTGCCATAGCCATAGCAGGCACAAAGCGTCGGTCGCCGCCTGTAATGCCGTTAGCACCGCTAGGGCGTTGCACGCTGTGAGTGCAGTCCATGATGACTCGCGGCACAATTTCAAGCATGTCGGGAATATTGCGGAAATCCACTACAAGATTGTTATAGCCGAAGCAGTTGCCTCTTTCTGTCAGCCAAACGTCGCTGGCTCCGCTCTCACGTGCTTTCTCTACGGGGTAGCGCATGTCGCGTCCACTAAGGAATTGTGCCTTCTTTATGTTCACAATGCGCTGTGTTTTGGCTGCCGCGACAAGCAAGTCAGTCTGTCGGCACAGGAATGCGGGAATCTGAAGCACGTCGGCAACTTCTGCCGCTGCTGCTGCCTGCCAGCTCTCGTGAATGTCTGTCAGTATTCGGAGTCCATACTTCTGCTTTATGTCGCCAAGCATCTGCATGCCCTTTTCAATTCCTGGTCCGCGAAAAGAACGCAGGGACGTGCGGTTGGCTTTATCGAACGAAGCCTTGAATATAATCTCAACGTCAAGTCGATTGCTTATTTCTACAAGTCGGCATGCTACGACATCAAGCAGTTCTGCTGACTCTATGACGCAGGGACCGGCAATAAATATAGGTTTGTCCATTTCCTTATGGTTAATTTTTTGCAAAAGTACGACAATTATCACAAACACCCAAAACAATGTAAAACATTTTTCGGCATACTGCACGTTGCATGTTGGTGTTGTCGGATTTTGCTTACATTTGTGTGTTTATAATTCTCAGGTCGCGTTGTGGGAATGGTATTTGAATGTCGTTTGCGTTAAGTGTGTTGTATACACATTCCAGTATTTCGCAGTCGGCAGCATACTGTGTCTGCACGGGAACCCATACTACGACTTTCAGACATACCGAACTGTCGCCAAATTCGCGCAGTACAACCTTCACTCCCTTGCGTTTGTTGATGACATCGAGCTTTCCTATTTCTTCGATAAGCAGTTTCCGTGTTTGCTCTATGTCTGTTCCGTAAGCCACGCCAACGTCTAACGTGTGCATCTCGTAGCCGTGATTGCGTGTCATGTTCTTGTAGTTTTTCGTGAAAAGCTGACTGTTCTGGAACGCCATTGTAGAGCCGTCTACCGTCTCAAGCATAGTGCTGGTGTAGCTTATAGAGCTTACGCGTCCTCTTATTCCGTCGCAGATAATCCAGTCGCCGACTTTTATTCTTCCCGCCATGAGCGATATTCCGTAGTAGACATTCTCGATGATGTCTTTCATGGCGAAACCGATACCGGTTGAGAGACCACCTGAAACAACAACAAGCCATGTGTTGCTGACGTGGCATATTGCCAGCGCAATGAGCAGCCATGTGCCCCAGACAACTACCTGAAGAATGTTTCTCGCCATTACCATGCGCGACTCTGCTGTTGTGGGGTCGTGCTCCAGGAAGTAGTGGTGCATCAGCTCCTTGACAGTCTGGTTGATGTATGAGAAGCAGAAATACAGGATTATCACCATCGTGATGTTCAATATGCTGAGCGAGAAGTTAGGCGAGTTGATAAATTTATATGAGAATATGCTCCATGTCAGGTCGCTGAGGTTGAAGACGTCGGCAGCCCAGTAGATTGCCAGAATGACAGAGCCGACGCCCATGATGGGCAGCAGCACGCTGTAAAGAAGGCGGAATGACCATGTCTTCGTTATGGGCTGCTTCTCTATGTTGTGCTTTGTTCCATATCGTTTAATCCACTGGCGGATGCAGGTTATGGTCAGTATGCACGTCAGCTGCATTATCCACCAGATGAGCATCTGCACCGACAGCAGCGTATATCCCGACCACGAGCATATCAGCGACGCTACGAATACTGCCAGCGAGATGTATGTGTAGAATACGTCGCTGCGCGGAATGTTGTCGTTGTGTCTGCGTATGACGCTCCACTGCCACAGCGTGCAGACGAGCAGTATTGGCGGGAATACGAGGTTTACGAGGTCGTTGGGGATAAGTATGATGCGGAACGAGATGACGATGAATCCTATTACTATCAGCGGACTGTATATCCTGAATGTGCTTTTTATCTGTTCGCCGTTCACGCGCAGCAGCAATGATATCAGAATTACGCCCAGCAGCCATGCGTATTCCACGAGCAGGTTGCTTGCCATGATGATGAAGTTCTGCTGCCACGTCAGCCTGACGATGCCGAGAATGAGTGCAAACGTGATGACCGTCGTAGTCATGGTGATGCAAGTGCGCTTGGCAATGAATCCCTCAGAACGGAAGCGTTTGGGCAGCAGCACGCGCAATACGAGCAGGTTGAGCAGTGCTGCGATGATGCCGTAGATGACGATTATGACGAAAAGACCTATTATCACGCGGCTGTCCCAGTCGGAACGGGTTTTCTTAGACGACTGGTATTTGTCACTGATAGTTTCGGTTGTCTGCGAGACATTTGTCTGTAGCCGCGATAAAATCTTGAAATAGCTGTCGCCACCGTTTATAAATATGTTGCTCTGTATTTCAGAATAGCGTTTCTGGGCATAGTCGTTCAGCATTTTCAGCTCCTTCTCGGTGTGTTCGTAGTAGCCGATGTAGTCGTTCAGCTGTGTGCGCATTTCCTCCATAGTGCGCTTTATGTGTACGGCGAGCGTAAGGCACACGTTCCTGTCGGTCTTGCCTTTCTCGCTGAGAATGACGACGGGCATCTCGCTCAGGCTTACCACGAGGCTGTCGTAGCGTGCCGTTTCGATGTCTATCTTGTCGACGATGGTGCGGAACGGCATTATCTGGTGCTGGAAATTGCGGTACATCTCGGTAGCCTCATGGCATGCATAGGTAAGGTCGAAGACGTAGCCCGACTTCTGCGAATAAAGCATAAGCGAGTTCTGCTTGCTGTGTTTCATTATGTCGAACATCCTGTCGCGCACCTGTTCCTTTATCCGCTTGCCGAACTTTGCCTGCTTCTGTTGCTCGAGATACTGTTTCGTAAGCTCGCTGCGGAGTATTGCCAGCGTGCTCTCCAGGTCTTTTTCCTTCAGCACTGCATGCGATGTCAGGCTGAATGCAAATGCCATTAAAAGTATGATGTACAGTCGTTTCATCTGAATGTTGTTGTTGCTAAGAATGTAAAATGTTTGTTTGTCGCGCAACGCGTGTTGCACATGCAAAAGTAAGTATTTTTGTCATATTATCAACAAAACATCGTGCTTTTTTGTCATTTCTGCAATTCTTTTTGTGCATGAAGAGTTGTTTTGAGCGAAAAATGCTTACTTTTGCAAATAAAAACGAAAACAATGAACCTTATCGTAGACAGTGGCAGCACTAAGGCAGACTGGTGCATAACCGACGGGGGACTTCTCGTTTCGCAGACAAAGACCGATGGCATCAATCCAGTGTTTCAGAGCGACGGAGAGATAATGGGCCTGCTGGAGGAGGCTTTGGAAAAAATGGGCAATGCGAAGAGCATCGACAGAGTGTATTTCTATGGTGCAGGAGTGCGAGAAAATACCGTCGAGAAACTATATTTGGACATAGAGTATGTGTTTATTACTAACAATCTGAATACCAATACGTTGAAGATATGCGTTGAAGGAGACCTTATGGGTGCTGCGAGGGCATTGCTGAAAGACTCCGAAGGCATTGCCTGCATACTCGGAACGGGAGCAAATTCGTGCCTTTACGACGGCAAGAAAATAGTCGACAATGTTCCGCCGATGGGATACATCCTCGGCGACGAGGGTAGTGGGGCTGTGCTCGGAAAAACTCTGCTCAACGCAATGTACAAACGCAGGCTGCCGAAAGAAATTCTTGATGGTTTCGAGGCAAAATATGAAATGTCGCTGAACGACATAATAGACAAGGTCTACCGTGAGCCGAAAGCCAACCGCTTCCTGGCGTCGCTCTCGCCGTTTGTCAAGTCAAACATAGCCGACGGAGCCGTAGAACAGATGGTCGTAGAGCATTTTGAGTCCTTTTTCAGAAACAATGTGGCAAGCTATGGTCGCCGCGACCTGCCAGTCTGTTTCGTCGGCAGCATAGCATACTATTTCGAGCAGCAGCTGAAAGAGGCTGCAAGGCACGAGGGATTTACAGTCGGAACAATCGTGAAATCGCCTCTGTACGGGCTTGTTGACTATCATTCGGCTATGTCCTGATACATCAGACGGCAAGGCTGACGGATATGTTAAACAGTTTAACAAAATTACAAGGCGCTCTGTAATCCTGTTACAAGTAGTCTGTAACACCGTTACAACTTAGTTGTCACGTCATTACAGGCTATCTGTAATTTTGCCAAAGAAACCATGCGCGTTCAGGGAAGTTGACAACGACGTCGGAAATCCCTGTGTAAGGACGTTTCAGTAGTAATCGTCGTAGGTCGGCAGCGAACGTTACAAAAGGCGGAAAAAGTAATTTTTTTGAAAGTTTAAAGAAAAAGTTAACAAACATTTCGTCAGTTAGCAAAGAATTTACTACCTTTGCACGCGTTTTAGAAAGCACAATTAAATTTATAATTTAAAACAATATGAATTCTACTTTGTTAATTACCGTACTGATAACGGCTATTACACTGGTTATGGCGGCTTATGTCATAGCCAAGCTCATCGGTCCGCGTTCCTACAACAAGGTAAAGGGAGAACCATACGAGTGTGGTATACCTACGCACGGCAGTTCATGGCTGCCAATGTCGATAGGTTTCTACCTCTTCGCCATCCTTTTCCTTATGTTCGACATTGAGACCGTATTCCTCTATCCATGGGCAGTAGTTGTAGGAGAGTTCGGTCCGATGGCATTGGTAACAATCGGATTCTTCCTCCTGGTACTTGTATTTGGCCTTGCATACGCATGGCGGAAAGGAGCGTTGGAATGGAAGTAAAGAAGCCAGTTATCAAAAGTATTCCTTACGATGAGTTTAAGGATAACGAAAGCCTCGAGAAGTTGGTAGACGAACTTCACGAAGGCGGAGTGAATGTAGTAACAGGCAGCCTCGACCAGCTGATAAACTGGGGACGCTCAAACTCTCTGTGGTCGCTGACATTCGCGACAAGCTGCTGCGGAATCGAGTTCATGGCAGTAGGATGTGCACGCTACGACTTCTCACGCTTCGGCTTTGAAGTAACGCGTAACTCCCCACGTCAGGCAGACTTGATAATGTGCGCAGGTACGATTACGCACAAGATGGCGCCGGCATTCAAGCGACTCTACGACCAGATGGCAGAGCCAAAGTATGTCATCGCAGTAGGCGGATGCGCAATAAGCGGCGGACCGTTCAAGTCGAGCTATCACGTCGTTAACGGAATAGAAGAGATAGTACCGGTAGACGTATTCGTGCCCGGATGTCCTCCACGTCCGGAAGCAATCCTCTACGGCATGATGCAGCTTCAGAGAAAAGTAAAGGTAGAGAAATTCTTTGGCGGAGCCAACCACAAGCAGAACGCAGAAGAGCGCGAGAAAGGCGTAAGCAACGAAGAACTGACCTACGGAAAGAAGCAGCCAATAGTAGTAACCGAAGTTCCGAAAGACTTTGTCGAGAACTTGAAAAAAGAACAGGAGGAAGCAAAATGAAATTAGAGAATAAAGTATTTTCATTCGACAGCTTTGCCGGTGAAATGGAAAAGCTGAAGGAAAAGCAGCTTTTTGACTACCTGGTTACTATCATCGGAGAAGACTTCGGCGAAGAAGGTCTGGGATGTATCTACATACTGGAAAACACTGAAAGCCATGAGCGTGTAAGCGTGAAACTCATATCAGAACAGCAAGACGGCATACACTACGTACCGTCAGTGCTGCATCTGTGGAAGGCAGCCGACCTGCTGGAGCGCGAAGTGTACGACTTCTTAGGAATAGTATTCCTCAACCATCCAGACATGCGACGCCTCTTCCTGCGCAACGACTTCAAGGGTAACCCTCTGCGCAAGGATTTCGTAGGCGACAAAACCTATACACTCGACGACGACGTAGAGCCAGACTTCGGACTGGAATACTACCTCAATGCCGACGGAAAGCTGTGCTGCAAGAAAAACAGACTCTTCGACGACGATGAATACGTGATAAACATCGGTCCTCAGCACCCGTCAACTCACGGCGTGCTGCGACTGCAGACAGTGCTCGACGGAGAAACAGTAAAGCGCATATACCCACACTTGGGATACATACATCGCGGAATAGAAAAGATGTGTGAAGGCTACACATATCCGCAGACACTCGCACTGACCGACCGACTGAACTATCTCTCGGCAATGATGCACCGACATGCACTCGTCGGCGTGATAGAGGAGGGTATGGGCATAGAGCTGACCGACCGTATCATGTACATCCGTACAATCATGGACGAGCTCCAGCGTATCGACTCACACTTGCTCTACTGCGGATGCTGCGCACAGGACTTGGGCGCACTGACAGCATTCCTCTACTGCATGCGCGACCGCGAACACGTGCTCAACGTAATGGAAGAAACAACCGGCGGACGTCTTATACAGAACTATTACAGAATAGGCGGACTGCAAGACGACATCGACCCTAACTTCGTCAAGAACGTCAAGAAGCTCGTGTCATACCTTCGACCTATGATTCAGGAATATGTCGACGTATTCGGCGACAACGTCATCACTCACAACCGTTTCGAGAAAGTCGGCATGATGAGCAAGGAAGACTGCATCAACTACGCAGTTACAGGCCCTGCCGGACGTGCTTCGGGATGGAAGAACGACGTAAGAAAGAATCATCCATACGACTTATATAATAAGGTGGAATGGGAACAGGTAATCTCGACAGGCTGCGACAGCATGGACAGATACAACATACACATCAACGAATTGTATCAGAGCCTTAACATCATCGAACAGCTGATAGACAACATACCGGAAGGCGACTTCTACGTAAAGCAGAAGCCAATCATCAAGGTGCCCGAAGGACAATGGTACTTCTCTGTCGAAGGTGCAAGCGGCGAGTTTGGCGTATACCTCGACTCAAAAGGCGACAAGAGCCCTTACCGCCTGAAGATGCGCCCGATGGGACTCACACTCGTCGGAGCTCTCGACAGAATGTTGCGTGGACAGAAAATAGCCGACCTCGTTACGACAGGTGCTGCTATTGACATTGTTATCCCAGACATAGACAGATAATAATTATTAAATGGACAGATTATGTTTAATTTTTCTATAGTGACACAATGGTTCGACGGTCTTCTGCGCAATACACTTGGCTTGGGAGACTTCTGGTCGATACTTATAGAGTGCATTGTTGTCGGCGTACTCATTTTGGTAGCCTACGCCATGATAGCAATCGTGCTGATATTTATGGAGCGTAAGGTTTGCGCCTATTTCCAGTGCCGTTTAGGTCCTATGCGTGTAGGTCCGTGGGGAATACTCCAAGTGTTCGCCGACGTGCTGAAAATGCTCATCAAGGAAATATTCTTCGTTGACAAGGCAGACAAACTTCTCTATGTCGTAGCCCCGCTTCTGGTTATCATAGCATCGGTAGGTACATTCTCATTCCTGCCATGGAACAGCGGAGCACATATATTAGACTTCAACGTCGGCATATTCCTGATAACGGCAATTTCATCCATAGGAGTTATCGGAATATTCCTCGCAGGATGGGGAAGTAACAACAAGTATTCAGTAGTGTCAGCCATGCGTGCGGCAGTGCAGATGATATCTTACGAAATGTCGCTGTGCCTCTGCCTCATCGCAGCAGTGATACTTACAGGAACAATGCAGATGTCAGGCATTATTGAGTCTCAGACAGGACCATGGCAGTGGCTCATATTCAAGGGACACATACCAGCCCTGATAGCATTCTTCATCTTCCTTATAGCAGGAAATGCAGAAGCCAATCGCGGACCTTTCGACATGGCAGAGGCGGAAAGCGAGCTGACAGCAGGACACCATACGGAATATTCAGGTATGGGATTCGGTTTCTTCTATCTCGCAGAATACCTCAACCTGTTCGTTATCGCAGGCATCGCGTCAGCTGTTTTTCTCGGAGGATGGGCGCCGATAGCCATCGGCATCGAAGCCTTTGACAACATGATGAACTACATACCGGGATTCGTATGGTTCTTCGGAAAGACATTCTTCCTCGTATGGGTTCTGATGTGGATACGTTGGACATACCCACGTCTGAGAATTGACCAGATACTTGCACTCGAATGGAAATATCTGATGCCATTGGCACTGCTGAATATAGTATTAATGACTGTTATAGTCGCTTTCGGATGGTATATTTAATTAAATAATGAATATGGAAAACAAACAATCATATTTCGGAGGTATAGTAGCTGCTGCCAAAACTTTGGCTACGGGACTGAAAGTAACTTTCAAGGAATATCTCACGCCGAAGTCGACAGAGCAGTATCCTGAAAACCGCAAGACAACACTCCACGTCTCAAAGCGTCATCGTGGAAGACTCGTCTTCAAGCGTAATGAAGACGGAAGCTACAAGTGTACAGCATGTACGCTGTGCGAAAAGACATGTCCCAACGGTACTATTAAAATTACATCTCACATGGCAGAAGACCCGGAAACAGGCAAGAAAAAGAAAGTCCTCGACGACTATCAGTATGATCTGGGCGATTGCATGTTCTGTCAGTTATGCACAAACGCATGCAATTTCGATGCTATAGAGTTTACAAATGATTTTGAAAACAGTGTTTTCGACCGCAACTCTCTTGTTCTTCATCTCGACAAGGAACACTATGAAGGTGGCAGCCTGCCATCGCTGATAGATGGAGGAGCCGACATGGAGATAGGAAAGTTCAACACAAGCACTAAGTAAAAAATAGAAATTATGGCTAATATCGTAATGTTTATAATTCTCTCTGTTGTCATTCTCGGCTCAGCCGTGATGTGCGTGGCAACAAAGCGAATCATGCGAGCAGCACTGTTCTTGCTATTTGTCCTTTTCGGAGTGGCTGGAATATATTTCTTGCTCGACTATACCTTCCTTGGTGCTGTGCAAATCAGCGTATATGCCGGAGGTGTAACAATGTTATATATCTTTGCTATACAACTTGTGTCAAAGCGTACGCTTCAAGGCTTTACAGAAAAGCTTAACGTAAAGCGCATGGTTGTAGGTGGTCTCTCAGCATTGGCAGGTTTGGTGTTGGTTCTCGTCATCCTGCTGAAGAATCAGTTTATTAGTATGGCAATATCAAACGAAGAGATTCCAATGAAGGAAATAGGTACGACACTCATGGGTGCCGACAAATACCAGTACGTTCTTCCGTTCGAGTTTATCTCGCTCTTCCTGTTGGCATGCATCATTGGCGGAATTGTAATATCAAGAAAGGACAAATAAGTTATGATACCAGTAGAATATTTTATAATTCTCAGCACATTACTGTTCTTCATCGGTGTGTTTGGTTTTGTGACACGTCGCAACCTTATATCAATGCTTATTTCAGTTGAATTGGTATTGAATGCCGTTGACATGAACTTCGCAGTGTTCAACCGCCTGCTCTTCCCCGGAGAGTTTGAAGGTTTCTTCTTCACGCTTTTCTCAATAGGTGTAAGCGCAGCAGAAACTGCAGTTGCCATTGCTATAATATTAAATGTTTACCGCCGTTTCAACAGTGATCAGGTGAACAGTATTGAAAACATGAAACTCTAAGAACGTTATGGAATATAGTTATGTATGTTTAATACTCCTTCTGCCTGCATTCACGTTCCTTGTTTTGGGACTGGCGGGCATGAAGATGTCGCACAAGGTTGCGGGATTGATAGGTACAACATCGCTCGGAATAGTAACAATACTGTCATATATCACAGCATTCAACTATTTCACGGCGGCTCGTACAGCCGAAGGTGTGTATGCTACGCTCGTACCTTATAATTTCACATGGTTGCCATTGGGCAGTCTTCACTTCGATATGGGTATCTTGCTCGATCCAATATCAGTAATGATGCTTATTGTCATTTCGACGGTCAGCCTTATGGTACACATCTATTCTTTTGGATACATGCATGGAGAGAAAGGTTTCCAGCGTTATTACGCATTCCTGTCTCTTTTCACGATGTCAATGTTGGGACTCGTTGTGGCTACAAATATCTTCCAGATGTATCTGTTCTGGGAGCTTGTGGGCGTTTCTTCTTATCTGCTCATCGGTTTCTACTATCAGACGCATGCTGCCGTAGCTGCATCTAAGAAAGCATTTATCGTAACTCGTTTTGCCGATATGTTCTTCCTTATCGGTATCTTGATTTTCGGCTATTACACCGGCTCATTCAGCTTCTCGTTTGTCAACGGAGGTGCTGTTATGGGCGAAGGAGCAACACCATTCATTACAGCAGATGCTACGCGTGCCGTTGCAGCAGGAGGATTTATCATTCCTACAGCCCTTGTACTGATGTTCATCGGTGGTGCTGGTAAGAGTGCCATGTTCCCGTTGCACATCTGGTTGCCAGATGCTATGGAAGGCCCGACACCTGTTTCTGCGTTGATCCACGCAGCCACGATGGTTGTTGCCGGTGTATTCCAGATAGCACGTATGTTCCCATTGTGGATTGAGTATGCACCACAGGCAATGAGCATTGTTGTATGGGTAGGCGTATTTACAGCCTTCTATGCAGCCGCAGTAGCATGTGCCCAGAGTGATATCAAGCGCGTGCTTGCGTTCTCAACAATCTCTCAGATTGCATTCATGATGGTTGCTCTTGGAGTTTGTCTGCCTGGACACGAAGCTGTGTTAGACAATCATGCACAGTTAGGCTATATGGCTTCAATGTTCCACCTGTTCACACACGCCATGTTCAAGGCATGTCTGTTCTTGGGAGCAGGTTGTATCATCCACGCTGTTCATTCTAATGAAATGTCTATGATGGGTGGTTTGCGCAAATATATGCCGATAACCCACATCACGTTCCTCATCAGCTGCTTGGCTATTGCCGGCATTCCTCCGTTCTCAGGATTCTTCTCGAAAGACGAAATCCTTACGGCTTGCATGCAGTATAGCCCTGTAGTAGGTTGGATAATGACAGGTGTGGCAGCCATGACAGCTTTCTATATGTTCCGTCTGTACTACGGCATCTTCTGGGGTACAGAGAACAAGGAAGCTCACGAGCATCATACACCACACGAGGCTCCGCTGACAATGACATTCCCACTCATGTTCCTGTCTGTAGTTACTATCTGCGCCGGCTTTATACCATTCGGACACTTTGTAAGTGCAAGTGGTCAGGCATACGATATACACCTCGACTGGACAGTGGCAGGCACAAGCATTGTCATTGCCGTTTGCAGCATTCTGCTCGCAACATATATATATAAAGGTGAGAAACAGCCTGTTGCCGACAAACTGTATAAGGCATTCCCTAAACTCCATCGTGCAGCATATAAGCGTTTCTACATGGATGAAGTTTACCAGTTTGTTACTCACAAGATAATATTCAATCTCGTTTCTAAACCAATAGCATGGTTCGACCGCCGTGTCATCGACGGCACATTCAACTTCATGGCTTGGGGAACAAACGAGGCAGGAGAGAGCATTCGTGGCTGGCAGAGTGGCGACGTACGTCAATATGTCGTATGGTTCCTCACCGGTACAGTGGCATTAACATTATTCTTACTTTGTTTATAATAAAAAATAGACTATGAGTATTTTAACATTATTCGTAATAATCCCCGCACTGATGTTGGTAGGTCTGTGGCTTGCCCACAACCTCAATCAGGTTCGTGGTGTGATGGTGGTAGGATCAACTTTACTGTTAGCCCTATCAGTCTATCTGACTATAGATTTCATTCATTTGCGTCAGACAATGTCGGCAGAGCAATATCCGATGCTGTACACAGCGTGTCACACATGGTTTGCTCCACTGAATATATGCTATAATATAGGTGTCGATGGCATTTCTGTAGTAATGTTGCTGCTGTCAAGTGTCATTGTCTTCACAGGAACTTTTGCTTCATGGCAGTTGAAGCCGATGACAAAGGAATATTTCCTGTGGTTCACACTTCTTTCAACAGGTGTTTATGGCTTCTTCATCTCTATAGACATGTTCACAATGTTCATGTTCTACGAGGTTGCCCTCATACCTATGTACCTTCTTATCGGTGTATGGGGTAGCGGAGCAAAGGAATATGCAGCCATGAAACTTACCCTCATGCTTATGGGCGGTTCTGCATTGCTCATCATCGGTATTCTCGGTATCTACTTTTTCAACGGAGCAAATACTGGAGAATATACAATGAACATCCTTGCAATAGCTCAGAGCCACGCCATTCCGGTAGCCATACAGAAGATATTCTTCCCGTTGCTGTTCATCGGTTTCGGTGTGCTGGGAGCCCTTTTCCCATTCCACACATGGTCTCCCGACGGTCATGCTTCAGCCCCAACGGCAGTGTCAATGCTTCACGCCGGTGTGCTCATGAAGCTCGGAGGCTACGGATGTTTCCGCATCGCGATGTTCCTCCTGCCAGATGCAGCACAGCAGTTGGCATGGGTGTTCATCATACTGACAACAATTTCTGTTGTCTACGGTGCACTCTCTGCATGTGTTCAGACCGACCTGAAGTACATCAACGCATATTCTTCGGTTAGCCACTGCGGATTGGTACTGTTTGCATTACTTATGATGACACAGGTATCGTGCACTGGCGCCGTTCTTCAGATGCTCTCTCACGGTCTGATGACAGCCCTGTTCTTCGCGCTCATCGGTATGATCTACGGTCGTACTCACACTCGCGACGTGCGCAAGCTCGGTGGACTGATGAAGATTATGCCATTCCTCTCTGTAGGCTATGTGCTTGCAGGTTTGGCTAACTTAGGCTTGCCAGGCTTCTCTGGTTTCGTTGCCGAGATGACAATCTTCGTAGGCTCATTCGGTGCAAAGATGGCAGACGGCAGCGTAGACGTCATGCGTCGTACGGCAACCATCATTGCGTGTGCATCAATAGTTGTTACGGCAGTCTATATCCTGCGTGTCGTAGGCAAGATACTTTTCCAGAAAGTAGCCGATCCTCACTACGAGGAACTTACCGACGCAACATGGGACGAGCGCTTTGCCGTTGCATGTCTGATTTTCTGCGTTGCAGGACTTGGACTCTTCCCATTGTGGGCAAGCAACGTCATCAGCGACGCAGTAGGACCTATCCTCAATGTTGTTACACCACAAACTTTAGCAGTATTATAATTAAATACAAGTTGGAATATGAATTACAGTCAATTTCTTAATATGATACCAGAGGCTATGTTAGTAGCCATTCTGATAATTGTTTTCATTGCCGATTTCGCATCATCGAAGAGCAATGAACGCAAGTGGTTCAATCCGCTTGTATCTCTGCTTATGCTTGCAGAGTTTGTCCTGAGTTTCTTCTGCATGGAGCCGACAGAAGCGTTTGGCGGTATGTATGTAACCTCAGAGGCTGCAAACATAATGAAGATAGTCTTGTCTATGGGTACAATCATCGTACTCGTCATGAGCCGCACATGGATTTACGGAAAGCATAACGTAGCAGAGATAGACCGCATGAAGACGTTCGACCGACACGAGGGAGAGTTCTACATGCTCGTCGTGTCAACGCTGCTCGGTATGAACATGATGGTTTCGGCAGGACATTACCTGATGTTCTTCTTGGGTCTTGAGATGGCAAGCGTGCCAATGGCGTGCATGGTAGCATTAGACAAATACCGCAACAACTCTGCCGAAGGCGCAGCCAAGTATATTCTCACAGCAACATTCTCAAGCGGAATAATGCTTTTCGGACTCACATTCGTGTACGCTGCCTGTGGTACGCTCTATTTCGACGACGTAGCCGACACGCTGACCATATCGCCTATTATGATAATGGGTCTGGTATTCTTCTTCAGCGGGCTCGGTTTCAAGATTTCGCTCGTACCGTTCCACTTCTGGACAGCCGACACTTATCAGGGTGCGCCAACCGTAGTTACGGCATACTTGAGCGTTGTTTCAAAAGGTGCAGCAGCATTTGCGCTGTTGGCATCATTCATGAAGACATTTGGTCCGATGACCGAATACTGGCAGCAGATGCTCTATGTCGTAATCGTACTGTCAATCACTGTAGCCAACCTTTTCGCCATTCGTCAGAGCGAATTGAAGCGCTTCATGGCGTTCAGTTCAATCTCTCAGGCAGGCTACATCATGCTTGCAGTCGTTGGAGCCAACACGCTCGGCATAGCAGCACTGACATACTACGTGCTCGTATATGTTGTTGCCAACCTTAGTGTCTTTGCAGTCATCAACGCTGTAGAGCAGAACAACGCCGGCGCAACCGACATGAGTGCGTACAACGGCTTCTATCGTACGAACCCCAAGCTGGCATTCCTTATGACGGTAGCCCTGTTCTCGCTGGCAGGTATACCGCCGTTTGCAGGAATGTTCTCTAAGTTCTTCGTCTTCATGGCAGCCACAGAGTCGATGTCATCAGTAGCATACATCGTAGTGTTCATAGCATTGCTCAATACGGTAGTCAGTCTATACTACTACCTGCTCATAGTAAAGGCTATGTACATCAAGGGCTCTGACAACCCACTGCCTACATTCCGCAGCGATGCCTACACAAAGATAGCACTTGCCGTATGTACGGCAGGCATCATGCTCTTCGGTGTTCTCAGCTGCATATACGAATGGATTTATGAAGGAGCAATAATCTAATCTTTGAAAAGATACAAAACTTAAGAAACCATCCCGACATCATTGTTGTCTGGGATGGTTTTCTTTTTATATGCAGCAAAATAGAAATGGGGATGTGCCTGCTGTGCCATATCCCCATTTCTTGCAGTTGCTATGCGTATAGTCTGTCTTGGCTCACGGTCTTACCACTTCAGTTCTTCCTGCAGTATGTTGCCGTCTCTCATTGGCGAGTCGGCTTCGGTAAAGGCATTAGCCTTATACTGTATGCAGAGCATGGTAAGGTTTTCGCTGCCCGTGTTCTTCAGTGCGCGTTTTCCGTCGGGTGCCACGCGTATGACAGTGCCCTCGCTGACAGGGAATATTTCGCCGTCAACCTGATAGTGTCCTTCACCTTTCAGAATGATATACAGCTCCTCGTGAGTCTTGTGAGTGTGCAGAAAACCGCTGTCCTGACCAGGCACAAGTGTCTGAAACGACAGCTCGCTGCCTGTTGCGCCCACAGCCTGACCTGCAAACACCTTGCCCTTTATGGTAACGTCGGGACCCATCGCCAGTTCGTGCTCTATTATTTCACTAATCTTTCCTACACACGCTGCGGCAAAGTTGTTGCCAGTCTTGATAATCTTAATCTCTTTCATAATCTTTTCGGTTTAAAATTTTTGCAAAGATATTCATATTTTCCTCTCCCTGCAAGAAGTTACTTTCTGGTCGGATAGTTACCAAAAAGTAGGAATTATGCAGCCACCGATGTTTTCAGAAACAAGCATTAACACAGTTTAACGCATCATCTGCAACATCTATGGTAACTTTTGGTTACCTTTGCACTATTATGGGAGAAATAAAGAAAGATGAAATACGGAGCGAATACATGTTTTGTCCTATCCGGCATGTCATCAGCCGTTTCGGCGACAAGTGGTCGTTGCTCGTGCTCTACATGCTCTATCGCAGCGAAACGGGCATCCTGCGCTTCAACGAACTGCGCGGATTGATGCTCGACTGCTCGCAGAAGATGCTGTCGCAGACACTGAAACGCCTCGAGAAAAGCAACCTCATCAGCCGCAAGGTCTATCCGCAGGTGCCGCCGAGAGTAGACTATTCGCTCACAGACACAGGGCAGTCGCTGATGCCGGCAGTAACCTACATGATAGACTGGGCGCAAAAACACTTCGACGAAGTGGTCAGCGACAGGATGGAAGCATAGGAAACTTTCGCTTTCCGGCATTCCCGCTCAACGGCAAGTCAGTGTCTGTGCCCGAAAAAACACTAATCAATTATTGCCCGTTTACCCTCGCGAGAATGCCCGCGAAAGTCGTTTCCGAAATCTGAGGGGCAAAAAACGCCCGTATTTCGCGTGCATCTGCAATTGCTTGACAGTCAGTTTGTTATCGCGAAACACGCGCCTTTTACGCACGAAACACAAGTGTTAAAATTGTCAAAGAGCATGTTTGACATTGTCAAACACACTGTTTGAGGATGCCAAACAGTGTGTTTGGGACTCTCAGACACAAAGTTTCGCAAGCCAAAATACGCAAATAGCCGCCTCAAACATACTCTTTGACAATTTTAACACTTATCGCCGACCTCAGAATTAACACAATTTTGCACTTTCAAAGGCTATTCCGCATCTATTTGGAGAGTTTTTCCCTGTCAAAATTTTTCATCATTTTCAGCCCTCAGACAAAATTCCGTTCACTTTGGCACACTTTTTGCTGCAACTTCATCGATAACATAAAAATATCCCAAATATTTTCGTTTATAACAAACAAAATCACTAATTTTGCAAACAGTATCAACATATTTAAAAGCAAATAGCCTATGGCATAAGACCAAAACAAAAGACATATTAAAAATAAAAAGCGTTAGCTTTATTCTTGTTCTTTTAAATTCGCCAAAATTAAAACAGCAATCAAGACAAAAGCGAGACGCTTACGTCAACTGGCGTGGGCTTTTGCTCGTATAATTATGCGCATATATTTGAGCCTATCCTCAAATGTATGCTTCTTTAGTTTTAAACCTTTTTTCGTATTCATAATAAACCCCGAAAGTTTTTTGTCTAACTTTCGGGGTTCACTTCATCACTCACTATGTATGTGGCTCGCCATTCATGGGCGAGTGTAGCCAAGGCAAAGAATGTTCCTTTGTCAGTCATCAGCGAAGGCATGGGACATGACTCCGAGGCAACCACACAGATTTACCTCGCTTCGTTGGAAACGCCGGTGGTTGACAAAGCAAACAAGATGATTCTGGGATTGTTGTAAACAAGAATTTGTTTAGCAAATTTCTCAATCTCTTTCTAAGTGACGTAGAGAAACAAAAAGCCCTTTTATTTCATAGTTTCATGGGCTATTTCTACCTGTTTTTGCTAAACAAAGTGAAAAAGTGGCATGTATAAAGTCGGTTTTCTTATTTAATAAAGGTGGATTTTGCAAGAAAATAAGTACCTTTGTAGCCAAATATCCGTCTCTTTGGAAGAGACGAATGGATATTTCTCGACAAAGACCCATAACGCCAATAGGCAAAATATAATAGAACTCCCTTCGTAGTGTAACAAAAGGTTTGGTCGCCTGTCGAGACACTGCGCTGGGAGTTTCGTGTATTGATACGCGTATGCTTATAGATAACAAGACGAACAGATACCCTGATTCAGGATTCAATATCGTTACCGTATGGGATTTTATTAATGAATTCTCAGGAAAATCGTCTGAGCAGGTAGGTAACATGGATATTGTTACTGGATATTTTACCATTCGGGCTCTTAGTAAACTCTATCATGAATTGCCAGAGGAAGACGTGTTCCGTATTGTGTCTTCTGAAATGG